>Ga0163144_10009702_pt1 | contig 20646 bp, 16 predicted proteins | sample OliLak19BULKMAT1_FD_123175 | JGI IMG/M metagenome (GOLD analysis project Ga0163144, IMG submission 123175) | Freshwater microbial mat bacterial communities from Lake Vanda, McMurdo Dry Valleys, Antarctica - Oligotrophic Lake LV.19.BULKMAT1 | ecosystem: Environmental > Aquatic > Freshwater >... | reverse complement strand
ACGCGAGAGTGACTTGGCCGTGGGCCTGGGCCGCTCGTTATGGTCAACCTGATGAAGTTGATCGCTGCCTTCGTTTCATTGCGAATTCTCCAAAAGATACTGCCGTGCTGGTTCAGGTCGCGGCGCGATTGCTCAAGGTGGTCTCTGTCAAAGGCAATAAGATTATTCGTCGCCGAATTGATCGAAACGTGGAGCGGTTGGCAGACGTTTCATGTGACTGCGGCGCTTTGGAAAGCTTGCGTGTAGGTTTGCAATGTATTTCAAGACGGCAGTCGACGAAAGAATAATTTGATGACCATGATACTGGACAGCTCGAATTCTCAAACGCGAAAAGTTGATTGCCTTGCCGGCTCGATCGGTGTTGGTCCAATGGGCGGAGACAAACGTGGTCGAGCCGCGGTGATTGGTAGTGGCTTCGGGGGACTTGCGGCTGCGATTCGTTTGCAGGCGATGGGCTTCGAGACGGTTTGTCTCGAGGCTCGAGATAAGCCTGGGGGTCGTGCTTACGTTTACAACGACGCTGGCTTCACCTTCGATGCGGGCCCCACGGTCATCACGGCGCCGCATTGTCTCGAAGAACTTTTCACAGTCGCCGGTCGAAGCATGGACGATTACATCGATTTGATGCCGGTCGATCCGATGTACCGTTTGCAATGGTCGGACGGACAATCGTTTGACTACGTTTCGGATGAACAGCGGCTCGTTGAACAGATCCGCCGGATCAGCCCTACTGACGTTGCAGGCTATTATCGATTCGCGGATTATTCGCGACGGGTCTTCGAAAAAGGCTACGAAGACTTGGGAGCGGTTCCTTTCTTGAATTTTCGCGATATGGTCCGCGTCGCTCCAGAACTGATGAAGCTTCGTGCTGATCGAAGCGTTTACTCGGCCGTCTCGCGATTTATGAGCGACGAGCATCTACGACAGGCTTTCAGCTTTCATCCGCTATTGGTCGGCGGCAATCCCTACCAAACAAGTTCGATCTACACGTTGATTCATTGGATCGAAAGAAAATGGGGCGTGACTTTCCCGCGTGGTGGGACCGGGGCCTTGGTGAGAGGCTTGGTCCGGTTGTTCGAAGAGATAGGCGGTGAAATTCGACTGAGCTCACCCGTTCGGGATGTTCGCCTTGAGCAAACAGGAAAGTCGACTAAGCACCTCGTGACTACCGATGATCAGCCGAATGAACGATTCGATCTGGTCGTGTCCAACGCAGACATCCAGCATACGTATGCGAAGCTGTACGGGAGTCATCCGGCCGCTCGTAGAAAGCAACGCAAGCTCGAAAAAATGCAGTGGTCGATGTCGTTGTTTGTGATGTACTTCGGCACGAATCGTCGATTCGACGATCTGGCACATCATACGATTTTGTTTGGTCAACGTTACAAAGGCTTGCTGGACGACATCTTCAAAGGCCATGCTTTACCGGAAGATTTCAGTCTTTACCTTCACGCACCCACGGTGACGGATCCTTCGCTGGCCCCGCCCGGAGGCGAAGCGTTCTATGTGCTCAGCCCCGTGCCTCACCTTGGGCGTGCAAACGTCGATTGGTCCGAAGTTGCGCAGCGTTACGGCGACCGGATTTTGGATTCGCTTGAACAGCGGTTGCCGGGCCTTCGTGCGTCGATCGTGACCCGGCGACACTTTACGCCCGCTGATTTTAAAAGCGAGCTGAATGCGTACCATGGTTCTGCGTTTTCGGTGGCACCGGTGCTGACACAAAGCGCTTACTTCCGACCCCATAACAAGTCGGACGAAATTCCCGGTTTGTACATCGTCGGAAGTGGCACACATCCTGGAGCGGGTGTACCGGGAGTAATCAACTCGGCAAAGGCAACGTGCGGTTTGATCGCTCAAGACTTTCGAGTTCCATCGCGATGACAAACTCAACAGAAGTTAGCAACATCATTCGCCAGCACAGCCGTTCCTTTTCGACGGCGGCACTGTTTCTTCCAAGACAGGTTCGCGGCAACGTGACCAAGTTGTACGCGTGGTGTCGGTGCTGCGATGATGCAGTGGATGCGGCCGATTCGCCCGAGAGTGCGAGGACTCAGTGGCAAGTTCTTCGCGAAGACGTTGACCGAGTCTTTTGTGGTGACACTCCGCTGCATCCTTCGTCGCTGATGCTATCCCAATTGGTGCTCAATTGTGGGCTCCAGCGGTCCATGGCACTAGATCTCTTGCACGGCATGGAGATGGATCTTGGGGAAATGAAAGTAGCGAGCCGCGCCGAACTGCTGACATACTGCTACCACGCTGCAGGCGTCGTCGGACTGATGATGTGCCGAGTCATGGGCGTTCGCGATCAACAGGCACATACGCATGCGAAGTCGCTGGGTATCGCCATGCAATTGACCAACATCGCACGGGATGTCCGCGAGGATGGAGAGCGTGGGCGATGCTACTTACCCGGCTTGAAAGAAATTGCCGCAGCGACCGATGCAGAGGTCGCGCAGGAGGTTGAAGACCTACTTGAACTTGCGGACCAACATTACCGGCACGCTTACGACGGTATCAACTATCTGCCGCGTGGATGCCGCATCGCAATTCTCGTCGCGGCGGCTGTCTACCGAGAAATTGGAAACGAGATTCGGCGCAGCAGGTGCGACGTGCGGCGTGGCCGTATCGTCGTTCCGGTTTGGCGATTTTTGCTGACCGCCATCGCAGCCATCTGCTACGGAATACCGCGTTTGATACCTTCAGCACCTAAGCCTTCATCGTTCCTGTCTAATCAAAACCTCATGCCTTTGGAGTTAACCATGTCGAATCCCCGATATATCGCCTATCTCGGAGTGTCGCTCACCTCGTTTATGGCAGCAGCCTTGTTTATGCTGGTTTATATCAATCCCAAAGAGTCGTCTTATACATGGTTGCCGCTGGTGTACGCGGCCATATCCGTCGTCGTCGGAATTGGCACAAACCTAATCGCCAAGCACTACGAGCAGCAAGTGGCTCGGGTGCCGGTCAGGAAGCGGAAGTAGCGAGTCGGGCAGTTCTGAATCCTCCGTTTCAATGAGTGGCAATTCATCCTCAACACTTAATATTAGTGGAAATGGCGATAGCTCCAACAACGCGGTTGCTACAAAGTGCTTCATTGATAACCAAGACCGACGTCGGCTCTGGTATTATCGCTTGGGTCGTTCGCATCGGCCAATACGTTGCCGCGTTCCTAGCAGCATCAACCGCTTGGGCTCATACCTATCCGCTATGCATTCTGAATGCCTCCAAAGCAATCGAACCACCGAGGCCTCTGACGTACTGTTCGAAAACGCAAGCATAAAAGACAAAAAAGTCGAGGCCCTCGCGCAATTGCGGCGAGGGTTGAGCCCAGAATCCCCCTACCTGCCGGAATACAGCGGTCTATGTCATCGCCGACAGTAGCTCGTCTACTTCGACAGTTGCAAACGTAGTTGCGTAGTCGCTCATCGCGTACGGAATAACAAGATGATTTTCGTGAATAATTGCTCCGCACGTATAAACCACGTTTGGAACATAACCTTCGCGCTCTATTTCATTCGGCGTGATCAATGGCTCCTGCAACCGAGCGATGATTTTCGACGGATCTTCTAAATCCAACAACATCGCACCAATGCAATACTTGCGCATCGGACCAACACCATGCGTCAACACCAACCAGCCTGCTTTGGTTTCGATCGGCGATCCACAATTGCCCATCTGAACATACTCCCAGGGGTTGCTCGGCTTAATAATCAATTCCTTCGTGAACCAAAAATAAAGCATGTCGGAGTACATTAGAAAAAGATGTTCGCCATCCTGCCGACCAAGCATCACATAATGTCCATTAATCTTTCTTGGAAAGAGTGCCATTCCCTTGTTCGAAACGGCGGGACCATTAAGCGTGTGCATTTTGAATCGAAGAAAATCTGACGTCTCCAGCAACTGCGGCAAAACCATGCGACCATCATAGGCGCTGTAGGTCGCATAGTATTTAGAGCGTCCATCATCCTCCACGAAGTGAACGAACCTCGCATCCTCGATGCCGTTGGTCTCAGTAGGACTGAACGGAAAAACAACTCGCTCCGACAATTCATGTTCGGGCGAGTATTGAATCTCGTAGTTTGACTTGGCTAACGTCAAGACTTGATCAACCAGCGGCGCTAGCTCCTTTTGCCTGGAGCGATTTTCCCGCAGCGAAATCTTCAATCTGTTCTCAAGTTGTTCCAACGTGAAATCGTGCTCGAGCGATGCGAGCACTTCGTAGACGAAAGGTGTGCCCAACCCGAGCTCGATCAGCTTGCGCCGAAACAAATCGTTTTCATAGCGAGAATCCGGAACGAAGGTAGGCGTCGTCACGAATCTTACGGGATCATCAACTAAGATCTTCACGTCCTTGGTAATCGTTCCTGAGCGAAAAACGATCGACGAAATATGCCCTTCGCCCACTGCTCTTAGACTCATCGCAAACCGTCGCGAGCCCTTGGCAAGATTCGATTGATCCGGATGCCACACAAGCGAAGGATTAAACAACGCAGCCGATTCGAGAGCGTACTCCTGAGTGAAGTAGGCACCAAGCAACAGGCGTCGGTTATCGCTTAGCGGTAAATCGGTCAGCAGATGCTGCCGAATCTTCAGAAATCGTCGCTCGAAGAACGCTTTGGGATTTTGGTGTCTTCCGTGAAATTCGACCATGACTTGATTTAGGAGAGCGTCGACATCATTCTCGGCTAAAGACGAAACCCTTGCGATGACTCGCAGGATTCGGTCGTCCGTCGGCGGCTGGAATGGCCGCAAGACAACACGCTGCTTGTTCGGTGAAAGAACGATTCCGGTTCGTTTGACTTGCATGTGTCTTCGATTTAAAAGTAAGTGGCGCGGCGATTGAAGTTGAGCATTTAATTGAGCGGCAAGGCGTTAGCCACGTGTTGATTTAATCAGCCGTCACGCTTTCGCGTCCGGTTCCACGGCCTGAACGGTGGACTAAATCCGGCGTTTGATGGCCAGTTTGTCCTGCAGCGTGATAAGCAATGGCAACTAAACGAGTGTCGCAAGTTGCTGCATTTCAGCCAATGAGAGTAAGAACGCTAGCGTCGATTCAGCACCTTGATTTTCGTTGACTTGATTAACCATCAAACCGTCGTAGCAGCCACCCGTGGACGCATCGTAAAGTGGCTTGCCGAGATCGTTGCGGCCAAGAAACCAATCGAAAGCTAAATGAGCTTGTTCGCACCACGAAACGTCCTTTGTGAAAGAGTAGGCTTCAATCGAAGCGGAAATTGTGGCGTGCGCTTCAATCGCTTGCTGATCGTAGATCGCGGTCACGCCGTTGTCGCTACTGAAACCGTTGGAACCGATCGGACGAAAGCGTCCTTCGGGAGATAGTTGCTTCTCACACAACCAACGCAGCGACTTCAATCCGATCTCTGCTGCATGCTTATCGTCCGACCAACGACTGCGAGAGATCAGTGCTTGCGAGAGCTTCGCATTGTCGTATGAAGCAATGTTTTCAAACCATGGCCAGCTTTCCGTCGCCGTCGACTCGTACATCTCGATTAGCTTTCTCGCCAGTCGTTCGCTCATCTGACTGGCGACGCGATCACCGTTGTAGCGACGAGAATATTCGTGGATGCCGAGAATCGCCAGCGACCAGGCTCGCGGCGAAGTGGTGTTCTCGCAGGCTGGCAGCGCTCGCCGAAACAACTCGCGAGCCCACGAGGTAAGGCCCGCTCGACGCGACCTGCCGATACATGTCCCTAACGCCCATAAGGATCTCCCCTGAGAGTCGTCGGAGCCGTCTGCTTCGAGCCATCGTCGATCGAAACTCATGAAATTGCGAAAACGCCCAGACTCTCGGTTAAACGCCACGTTTAAAAATGCAGCATAACGCGATGAAAGCGCATGAACTTCGGGCGAATCCTTCCCTAGTTCCTCAATCAAAACCGTCAGAATAAGTGCCCGCGAGTTGTCGTCGGTACAGTAACCGTGCTCGTGATCGGGAATTGAGTAGATGGCATGCTGCACGATGCCTGTCGAGTCGCTCATGTGATGGAGATGCCCCAGATGCATCTGAGGCAAGGCCAGCGGACGTTCATCAAGCGTGCGAACGGCCAACGGCTTTCGATGCGTGCTCTGTTCTTCGCGAGCTTGATCGAATGACTTTAGATACAGTTGCGAAACATGATCCCAAGTCATGCTACGGCCCAACTCAAACGCGCGCTCGCGCATCGTCAATCGTCGCTTTTCATCGCCCAGCAATCCGATCACTTCGCTGGCGATCGCCTTCGAGTCCGAAAACGGCACGAGCACACCGCGACCTTCCGACAAGAGCTCTTCAGCATGCCAGTAGGGCGTTGAGATCACCGCTTGGCCACTACCGAATGCGTAAGCTAACGTCCCAGAAACGGCTTGTTGCACATTCAAGTAAGGTGTGATGTAAAGATCCGCAGCACCGATGAATTCGGTAAGTTCTTGCAGCTCAACGAATCGGTTGTAGAAGCTAACATGCTTGGTGATCTTTAATTCTTTGGCAACTCGTTCCAAGCTGATTCGATAACGTTCGCCCTGTTCACGAATCAAACTCGGATGAGTCGCACCGAGGATGAGATAGATGAAATCTGGAAAAGAGTGAATGATTTCTGGAATCGCTTGCAAAACATGTTCAATACCTTTGCCGGGCGAAAGCAGTCCGAATGTGAGTGCGACCGGTCGTCCTGCGACATCGAATTGCTCTTTTAAGGAGGTTTGATCGAGGACAGGTCGATTCGGAATTCCGTGCGCGATCAAGTCGATCTGAGCTTCGGAAACTGAATAGGTTTTCATCAGCGTTTGACGACATCGCTCAGTCATCACGACCAGCCGCGTCGATAGCCGAATCAGTTGCAGCAAGATAGCTCGCTGCGTTTGACTTGGGTCCGACAACACAGTGTGCAGAGTCGTTACCACAGGCATTCGCAAGTCACGCAGTAGTGCCAAAATATGGCTGCCACACGGCCCACCGAAAATCCCAAACTCATGCTGCAACGAAACTACCTCGACATTGCTGAAGTTCAAAAAATCAGCAGCCGCGCGGTAATCTTCGAGTTCCTGTTCAACGACTTGAAACCGAACTTCGCTCTCGTAATCATAACCTCCGGGGATATCATCCATCGGAACGACAATGCACTTAGCCTCCGACGCTTTAGCAATCGCACCTCGTAAATCATGGGTAAAGGTTGCGATACCACATTTGCGAGGCAGGTAGTCGCCGACGAAAGCAATTTTGAGGAGTGCCTTAACTGTCACGATATCCGAACTCCTTGGGTGGTCATCGATTCAAAGATCGCTCGTTTCGAGAATTCAGCCATGCCAATGCACGTATCCGCGGCCCCGTAATACAAATGCAGCGTGTCGCCCCGGTCGAGCATCGCCGTTGGGAAAACTACATTCGGTACAAAGCCACAAACTTCAAAGGCCACAGTCGGTGTCATTATCGGCTCAGCTGTTCGGGCCAGAACTTGAGACGGATCGTATCGATCCAATAGCAATGCCCCTGCGGCGTAGCGGCCAACTTCGCCAGCCACATGCGAGGAAGCGCTACCGTGATAAAGCAGCAACCAACCCTCGTCGATTAAGATCGGAGGCGGACCACTTCCCACGCGATCGCCCTCCCATAGTTGGCTCGCACTGAGAAGCGATTCATGCCGCCCCCAGTGAATCAAGTCTGGTGAGCGCGCCATCCAAATCGACGGCGGACTAAAATGCGATCTCGGATTGGGACGATGCAACGCTACAAAGTCATCGTCGAAAGTTTGGGGAAACAATACAACATCTTTGTTCTCGCATGGAAAGATGATTCCATGACGCTCGAATTTCACGAGATCCGTTGAGGACATCAATGCTGTCAACGCACCGAACTTAGATACGGCGACATACGTGATCCAATACGTATCCTCAATCCTGGTGATGCGAGGGTCTTCGATACCATACTCTTCGTATTCAGTTTCAGGCAGCAACGAAGCAGTGGCGGTCCAGCTACCGCCGGTCTTGATTGACTGACGAAGAACTTGCAAATGTGACACTGACGTCAATCGCAGGCTACCGTTTTTCTTCATCGCGACAACCCGTGCATCGATTGGTTGCAGACATTCATCGTCAAGCCAATCCACTGCCACTTCACCATCGCGATGCCAACGAGGAAGAGCGGTTAGTCCCGCACGCTTTTCCCCGGGACGCTCAGCGACTCGCGCAAGCATCACCAAATCGTCAGCCGTCTCCACAATTGCAGGATTCAGCACGCCGACGACTTCCCATCCTGGTTGTGATGGTCTGATATCTGACGGCCGCAACAACAACGACTCCCGCAATCTCTTCGACATAAACTAGCCTTGCTTCGTGGTTCCGAACTCGGCCATGCGGCTTGGCATAGCAGCAAGCGAATGAACTAGGTAGGAGCCTGAGGTCTCATCGAACTCGAGTTCATAGGAAACTTCAACCGTGTCTCGATTGAGCTCGAAAGACTCTACGATCGCTTGAAATGTTGCGGCTTGCAGAATAGTTTGCTTGGAGCTGGTTGCATTGAGCACCACCAACCGCAAAACTTCGTGACCTTCTTCCAACTGCCTTTTTAAGAAACCCTTGACCAGTGGATAAGGCGCTAGTGCAGTCAAGTTTTCGCGCAAAAATGCGTCGTATTCGGGTTTATCCGAAAAGCCATAAACCGCAGTGACTTCACCTTCAGATGTCTGCGTCATCGACGGACCATCTGGAATTCGATCATGCAACAAAACATAACGAGGAGCTCTCGTAAAACCATCCATCATTTTTGCCGCCTTAGCAAAATAGACATCTATCTCGAAAAGAACAGCCGCATTAACCCATCAAGCTGAACGGTTTTCGAAATGCGTAAAGCGGCAGTTAGCTGAAACGCATAGAAAAAAGCAGACTATCCGCCAAAGGAGTTCGGGGCAGGACACATCCTGGTGCACAACAAAGAATTCGTCCAGTGGAGCGGTTTCCCGGACGCGTCTGGTCCGTCAGCCCGAAATTTCATTTTACTGCAGTATCGAGTCGACACAAGTCCAAAAGGAAGCTTGCACGCACAAGGGCCGTGTTTGAGTGCGCCTGTGACCAGTGCTTCGAACGATGGCCGCTAGGTCATCCGTCGCCTTGATTTGTTTCGATTACTCTGGATAAGTGGCAAAACCTATTGATTGTATTTGAGTTGCTTACCAAGTCGAGACCAGGACTCTTTATTGGATCTGCTAAGCGTTGCTGTCGAGTCTTTCTACCACCTTCCGGCTGATGGTTCACCTGGCTGGACACTTTTCAGTGCAATTCCTAAGCTGGACAGAGCATCATTAACGAACGTAGCCTGCGAAGTTCTGCCAATCCTGAGAGTTTTTCAAGTTATTGTATCTAATTGCGCTAATTGCGTTTCGCAATTTCTCCAACCATTTTTTGTCGGACTCTGCTGTTGGCTCGCCTTGGTGTGTTTGCGTTTGATTTATTTCCGGGATAAAGAAGGTCAGTCCTCTTGCAGCCTTATCGTCTTTAATGAGTACTCGCTTGGGGTTTTCCGCGAACGTTTCCCAGTATCGTCCGGCGAGGATACTCTTTTCATCCTCGTCGGAGAGCATGCCGCGCCGCACTGTGATCTCTTGCTTCAATTTGTCACGCAACAGCACGTATTCGATGCCCTGCCAATCCAAAGTACCGCCAAACTCAGCCCACGCCTTGTAGGTCTTGCCTTGATCTTTCCAGGTCCATACTCGCCAGTTGGGCTTACTTTGCCTTTGCAAATAAAACCGCGCTCCACATTTCGCTAGCAACTTATTCAATTCAGCCTCTGACCCAAAGTAGCTTTCTGAAAAATCGTTTGGCAGCGACTTTTGCTGACTATTCAAATCCAAATTAATTGTCAATTTTCGAGTCGGTACATTGAGCGTGACTCTCACAAATCCAAATGGGACCTCGGGACAACGAAAAAAGTCGTACTTTGGCACAGGTAGCGCCAATATGTCAGTGAGCAAATTTTTGCCGGGAGTCCAGTGTTCGCAACTAAAAGTGCCGGAGGGCAGCGTGATTGTTTCCTCGCGGCTACTGCGAGTTGCGTTAGGCAAGCTGCCTGTGATTAATGCGCGCAGATCACTGATCGTCGTGCGTGGTTCCAAGTTACCGTCAAACAACATGGAGACGACGTCAATAATGCCCGTTCGATCCACTGCGCAAGCTTGCTGGAGTGTCAGCCGATAATCGACAAGCTTTTCAAGGTCTCCATCTGTGGGGATTTGAAAAAGCGTTTCTTTGTTTCCATAAGCTATCCAACCTCGCTTAATAAGAAATTTATGGTTGTTTTCGTATTCATCGGCATTGATCAGCATTCTTGCCGCCTGAAAGGCATCCCGTCCATCAATGGTGGACGTAACTTCAACTTCCACCCAGTGGTAGCGGCGACCTTTGAAAGTTTCGGTCCCCAACATTCTGGCCGTTACGTCGAGGGTCTCGATGCTTGAACCTCTGGTAATGGTTCCGAGATATCTGACCGAACCCGGCTGCTTGGGTATCGTGGCTAAGTCAAAGCGAGTACCGCTTGGTGTTGCAGCGGCCTGTGTACTTTCTGCTGCTCGGATCGGTGGTTCCGATGGCGGCGGAAACTGTTTGGGTTTGAACTCTTGCTTGCGCAGTTCGTTGGGCTCGCGCATGCCCCAATTTGGATCAACCTCCGTTTGGCCGGCTTTGTTCATCAAGCAGGTTGCCCATACAAGTGGAGAGTCCACCTCTAACTTGATAAATCCAAAAGGATTGTGGTCATCGCTACGTCTGCGCGCCATTAAGAAAAAAGGCGTACTGACGTCGTCCTCCTGCTTTCGCGAGCTGACGACATAACAAGTTTCTAGCCCAAAACTGGTGTTGATTTTTTCAAGCCAATCATTGCGGCCCATTTCAATCAGTTTAGACCTTAGAGCTCGAATCGGTTCAGCGGCAGCGGAGACGCTTTCCTCACCGAAAAACAGCAAGATCAAATCGTGAGCACTCAAACGCTTCTTTGGCAACGGAATTGAATCGATCTCGCTCAAGAGGTCACGTACTGGGTCAAACCGTACGATCACCGACTGGGTGCCTTCATTCGCAGAATACGCTTTCATGAAATCTGCAATCTTTGGACTCGTGGCTACCACCCAACCCTCGTAGACGACTAGTTTTTGCGACTTCTCCCAGCGCTCTGCGTCAATTTTAAGGTAAGCAGTCTCTTCATAGCGTTCTTTATCGCCGTCATTATGTAATTCAATCTTTAGCCATTTCCATTTAGGTGCATTGCTCGGCCCGAAATCTACATCTAAAATTTCAAGTGTCAGGTCGAAGGCGACACGATCGCGATTCTCCCAACCCATTCGCCACAGAGAGACCGAGTACGAGCCATAGGCTTCTGGTTTACTTGGAATATCAGGGTACTGGAAAGCCGTCTTCAAGAGGGCTTCGAGCTCGAGGTAGGTGGTTTTGTTGGCGGTTACCTCGACGATGCTCCCGTCCATCCGTAAATCAACGGATGCATTAAGATTGAGTTCATATTTCCCTGGGAGCAACTCTATAGCGCCTTCTTGAACTTCGTGGCTTTCGTCCGTGTCGATGTTCCTCAGCTTGACTTTTTTTTCCACTATCAACTGAGAAACAACTTTGCTATCAGCGCTCCAACTTATATCTATCTTGCCTTTCGTAATCGCGGGCGTCGACTCAGCAACTGGCGGCTTAGGTTCTCTCCAGGGCATCCAACCAGCACCAACTGTGATGGCAAGTAGCGTACTTGCGGCAAGTACAAGCGAAGCGCCGATCAATGGATTCAACCAGCGTGGTTTGTGTGTCACTTGTCCTGCTTTCACGGTCGAGGATTTGGACTGGGCCATTTTTGAAGTCGTGGCGCAATCGACTACTGTGTCAGCCCGAACCGCATCGGAAATAGCGCCGGTGAAACTACGATTGTTCCAGCGATAGTATTCCGCCACGATCGCTGATAAATCGGTTGTAGGCGCGATTGAGCTTAGCCGCATAACAACCTCAGTCATCGTAAGCGGTCGTTCCGTAGGCTTCAGCGCAATCATTTCCTTGATCAAACTTGCCAATGCTGCATCAACGTCCGGCCGAACCGCTTGGATATCTGAGATCAATGGCGGCAGCCCGCGCTGCGCAAACGGACGCTGTCCCGTCAACAATTCGTGCAGCGTAACGCCAAGACTAAAAATGTCAGATTGCCGAGTCACCTGCTGACTGCCGGTCATTTGCTCAGGGGCCATGTAAGCAAAAGTTCCGACCGCTTGATCCATTCGCGAAATGTTATCCTCGAGAGTGAGGTCAAAAATCTGCGCCAAGCCAAGGTCAAGCAGCTTTACACTACCGTCCGCGGCGATCATCACATTCGAGGGCTTCACGTCACGGTGGATTACTTTTTGATCGTGAGCAAATTGTAGGGCGGAGGCGGCCAGGCGCACAGCTTGACAGGCATCGGGTATCGGCAACGGTCCCAGACGGCGAACTAGTTGGCCAAGATCGATCCCAGCGACAAACTCCATCACGAAATAGGGCTTACCTTCATGCTCGCCTGCATCCAGCGCCTTTACAATACAGGGGTGTTCAAGCTTCGCAAGCAAGCGCATTTCGCGCGCAAATCGAGATACCGCCTCAGGTGAATCGCTGCGCTCAGACTTCAGGATCTTCAATGCAACCTGCTTGTTCAGTCGAACGTGCAGGGCGCGGTACACGCAGCCCATCCCACCTTGGCCAATCCGTTCCATGATGCGATAGTCTCGAATCATGGCGGCTTCGTGTATCACAAAGGGACGAGGATCGGTTTCACGAACAAAGCTCTGCTCGCGAACGTGCTTTGCGCCAGCACCGCCTTGCTCTAGCTCTGTGGCTCTGCCGCCAATCGCTGCCTCGGCAACCAACCTCAAGACCGAATCGGATTGCTCGGCAAGCTGCTCGATGGCCGCTTGGCATTGGGGACACGTTGCCAAGTGATCCTCGAGCGAAGACACTTGATTTTCCGCTGATTCACCCCGTAGGTAACATAGCCAAGCTTCAGAATTGGGACAGCTCATGATCTTGTTTTCTCGCAACGACGGATAGATTATGTCTAAAGTGCTTAACGCAAATCGTTAACGCGAAAAGTTTTTTGGGGATCAAAAATCACCCAGAGTTTCTCGCAGTCGCTTCAAAACACGAGCTCGACACATGCAAACTGCGGCTGGCGACATATCCATTTCCCGCGCAACTTCGCTCGGTCGCCGGTTTAAAACGGTGGTTTGCCAGAAGGCCACCCAGGTCTGTTCAGAAAAGTCACGCCGAATGACTTCGAGCGTACTGGCGATAAGCACCTTGAGATCGCTGGACGACTCGATGTAGCTGATATCGGTGTCAAGCTCAGCCCCCGGCAGCTCTAAGTCGTAAAAACTCTGCCCGCCCTGTGCCCTTGGATTCCTCTTGCGGAACCGCAAATGATCAACGATTCGGCTTCGGCAAATCGTCCAAAGCCAACCGCGAAATGACCGATTCGGGCTATTCGTATTAAAGTCGTTGATATGATTCGATGCAGTCAAAAAAACACTTTGGGTGATATCTTCTGCGTCTGCACCCTGGATTCCGTACCTGCGACACCAAGTGACAATAAGCGGTGTATAAGTTTCTACCAAGCGATACCAAGCTCGCTGCTCGCCAAATTGAACTTGGTTGAGCAAAGAAGTGGAGGTAGAAAGCGGTCCCGCTGAACTCATGGTGCAGCTCTTTGCGGCTAGCGATAAATGAAAGGCAGGATTCTAGTTGAAGCACTAGAGCGAGCAGGTAATGCAATGACAGACCAACATATTAGCACATCGCCCAATCGATTGCATTCGAACATTGGTGACAATCTTTCGCACAAGTTGCACTGCGGATGCTCAACCCAAGTCCGATGGCAAATGGCTGCGCAGCTTTTTCGTATGTCGTAACGACATGCGGCGTTTCAGATGTATGAGGGCCACTAACATCTTGTCGGTACGAACAAATTTTATCGGTCTGGATCCAGCAACCGTTATAAACCAAGGGGATGCGAACTGCATCGAATACTTGCTCCTTCATGTGCACGGCCCTCTGACAACGATTCGCCGCCATTTGCTTAGAAAAGCAGTGGTTGAGTTATTGTTCTCGCCCTGAGCATCGCACGAGCCCATGAAAGATCGCGACCTATCAAGAGCTCCAACATCTTTTCGTGATGCGTGTTTTTCATTGGCACCAGTGCCGTATCGAATCCAGCTTTGATTGCCATTGCCTCGACTTCGGGGTCATTATCATAGGTCATGAGAAAGTCACCACGGACGCTTGCGGCCACATCGAAGAGCTTTTGGTGGTCAAGTTCGTAGTGCGTATACAATCGCCTACCTGCTCGCTTACCTTTACCACCTGCGGTATATGGTGGATCGATGAAGAAAGCCGTCTCCGATTCACTTGCATACTTGGCCATGAATTCAATTCCGTCCTGCTCGTAAATTTGGAAGCAATCTTTGATTGCGCCAATATCTTTAATGCGTTTCGATAAAGTTTCGGGATACCATCGCGACTTAATCCCCTTCCCATTCTCCCCGTTCTTTAACATCCCACTTCCATGAGCCAAAATTCCGCCATGCAGTGTGCGATTCTTCAAAATAGTGTTGAATGCCCTCTGCCGAATCGAGGGCGATGGCTTGGCAAGTTCCGCTCGAACATTTTCGACAGTCAGATCGAACTCCATAATCCGACCGGCGAGCCATTTTGCGTTCGCTCCGAACATCGACTTCCAAACCGCTGCAACCTCGCTATCCAACTCTACTAACCATACGGACTTTGCCAATTCTTCAAATCCAACGGTGAGTCCGACGATGCCACCACCGGCAAAGGGTTCGATGAACAACTGCGGCTTGGCGATTGTCTTCAACCATGCACGAATGTACGGAACTAACCAAGTTTTCCCTCCAGGGTAACGAAATGGACTGCGTTGCGGAACGGATGCTACGTTTACTATCTTAGGCAATTCACTCATAGTATCTCATCCAATCGCACGTTTTTGGGTGCCGTGTGCATCTTGCGATCTAGCTTCTCCTGAAGATGATCAATAAAGCTCTCCATCTTGCTTGGTTTCGATATTGCGATCTGATCGAGCGCTTCGCTGAACGCTGTGTAAACCGTCCGGACTTTGGCCAAGCGATATCTCTTCGTTGCCTCATCTTTTACTAAGTCGTAAACAAACCAAGCGATCTCGGCAATGGATTCATGGACTTCTTGCAGATGAGGCAACTTTGAAAAGAACATGCTGTCCAAGGCAACCGCTGTTTTCTTTTTCCACGCGTGAAGTATGCCACCCTTATAGACCAATTGCGGTGCAAGCCTCTTACGGGATGAGGAAAGGAAATCAGGATGCGGATAGTGCTTTTCGTTCGACCAATCCAGCTCGACATTTCCACGCGGATCACTCATGAAGTGTTCGAACGGTCGTCGAATATTGCCACTGATGTATACCGCCTGAACTTCTAAGGCACCAAAGTCGATGAGTCGTCCTCTTTCATCATAGGAAACCAAAACAAGGTCAATTTTGCCGGCTGACTTGCCATTGGAATCATTTAGTCGAACTTCAAAGAGCGACGTCCAGTTCGATTTGCGTGGAAAAAAGAAGTTCGCTGCATCCTCTGCAATGATCCATTGTTCACGGAATCGTATCGGGCAAGTGATAACAAGGTTTCCAGCGTGAATGACACTGCAGACTCCAAGCGGCGTGAGCGCTTTGTCTTTCGTACAATTCGGGATGGAGTTGTTGAAGGGACATAGCTTATTCGAGCGAAAGCGTGATGCTTCGTCACCAATGTTGTCGATGGGGTAGCCAAAAACTTCGCCCAGCGGTTGTTTCGGATCGCATTTTCTACTGGGCTTTTTAGCCACTTGAAACTCCGTCCAAAGTAGTAAGTGTCGGGATTGGAGTATTCTAGCACCAAGATAATGCTGGCGCACCCAGGCTACTTATTTTGATTGCCTCCTGGCTATACAAGTGTTTGACTCGCTCTCGAAGTATCTGAGTATTCAGCGTTCTAGTCACCATTTTCAGTTTGACGTTTCAAAATTCTCGTTATTCAACTCCCAAAAGACTCAGGCGTAAACATGCTTTGCGATGGCTTTGCCTTAACGGATGGGTCACAAACCCCGAATCGGTGTGCCACGTGCGATAACATCTAGTAGATTCCGAGGCAGGCCATCGGTTACTCGGACTTGGTCAACGTCGAGCAGCGTGTGCATGATGGTGGCGATCAGGTCTTGGATCGTGATTGCATCGGAAGCCGGTGTGCCACCATCGCGAGCGGATTGACCGATGACTTGACCAGTTTTTAGTCCGCCTCCGTAGAGCATGAGCGGGGCAAGGTTGCCCCAGTGATCGCGACCACCGGCTGCGTTGATGGTCGGCGAGCGGCCCATTTCACCGCAGCAGACAAGCAAGATCTTGTCGCGCAGTCCGCGAGCTTCAATGTCGTCGATGAACGCCGCAACAGCATGATCAAAGGGAGCACCAACGTAACCCATCCCTTCCCGCATCGTAGCGTTGTTGATGTCAGCGTGCATGTCCCACACAAAGCTTGTGGTAATAGTCACAAAACCACAACCGCGCTCGCACAGCCGCCGCGCGAGCAAAAGCAGTTTACCGATCGACGTGCCATGGTCAGCGTAGTGTTTGTGGTTATTCCATTTCTTGTCGATGCGATCTGGATTGAAATGCGGCCTGGTATCGTAGCTCGCGATGACCTGAGGATCTTCTTGTTTGAGATCGAAGGCATCGGAGACTCCATTAATCAGCGCGTCGAAAGCAAGTTGCTGTAAGGCTTGCGAACCGTCGATAGTCTTGTTGGCTTCCGCAAAACGTTTCCACGAATCCAAACCGGCTAGCAGCGCGCGGCGATCGGACAGTCGATCATGCGGCAAGTTGAGTCGCATGTCTTGCTGCAAACCAGCCCCCGCACCGGGAACAAAGGGAGCGAAGGCGCTACCGAATTCGCCCGACGATTCAAAGTTACCGAAGCTGGCGATGGCTGGACCGGCTTCAGGTTCGACCGCGCGAGGAAACAACGCGACGTTAGTTGGAATGGCTGTTTGCGTGCGAATCGGTCCGGCGACTCGCGAGTAAAGCGATCCGAGATTGGCTTTAAGAGTATCTTTGCTCATCAACGGTTTGATATCATGATTGCCATCACCGGTAACGAACGATCGGACGATATTGAACAGATGAGCTCGCTGCGCCAGTTTCTCAAAGGTGCTTCCGAACGTAACGCCGGGAATGCTGGTCGCGATTTCGCCTGTCGCGCTGCGGATGCTTGAAGGCGCGTTCATCTTTGGATCGAAGGTCTCGAATTGCGAGGGCCCACCGTGCATGAAGAGGAACACAACTGACTTGTCGCGGAGCGGCGATTTTTGATTGCTGCCGAGAGCTTGCTCCGCAAGGATTTGGTTGAGTGTGAGGCCTGCGAGCCCAAAACCGCCGACCCGCAAGAAGTCCCGCCGCGAATTGCCAGCCGATTGCCGCAATGGATTACAAAAACTCAGCATGCCTGATGCTCCGTTCGGATCGAGGTTTACCGCCCGGGAGTATTGTAGCCGAGAATAATGCATGTTTCCGCTCGTTCCCAGGCAGAGCCCTCTTTATCCTACACATCTTTTCTGAGCAGAGGCCCCATGCCAGCTTGCCTGGAATGAGCCAAGTTTTGTCGGTTAAAAAATGACGCAAACCCTCGGCCCTCCTACTTCCCCATCCGCTCGCCGCCGACGGCGGCGAGCGGATGGGGAAGTGGGGCTTTTAGGGCATACGACGATCTAACTTCAAAACTCATTCACCTATGAGGCAAGCTCATGGGGGTCTTGAAAAAGATGTGTAGGATAAAGAGAGCAGAGCCTGGGAACAAGAAGAAGCTAACGCCTGGCGTCGAGGTTGCGATCGCTTCGAAGTTTGAAATTTTGCTTCCGACTGCGGCACGTGTTTTGCTTGAGTGCGGTACATACGCAGTGGTTGTCGTCAGTTGTGTATTTTTCGTAAATTTCAGCGATGAACAGCGAGAACTTACGCCGATCAACCTTGCTGTAAGTTTGTCATCACCTATGATTGAGTTGTGGGTTTTGATGAACCCACAAAAAGAACTTCCGGCCGTCATTCCGGCAGAGGGACCAATTTTTTGCGTTGGCCTAGGTCATCAAGTTGCTTGTGCAGTAGCACGCACGATCTACGCCAGTCTCGCAGCGGCTCCGCTTTTTGCCGCCAGCGGTCGGGGGATTCGAATTGGCCGTCAAGGATTTATTCCTTGACGGCTTTTTTCGTTTTTAGAATCTAATCGAGTTGGTCGCGCGAGTTATGCACGCGATAGGAAATCGCCGGTGCGTGTGTCGACTTTGATCTTCTCACCTTCCTTGATGTATTCCGGAACGTGAACTGTAATACCGGTTTCAACAATCGCCGGCTTGGTGCGAGCGGTCGCTGAATTGCCGCGCATGGCGGGATCGCATTGCGTGACGGTCAACTCGACGGACGTTGGCAGAGTGAGTCCGACGCATTCATCTTGATAGATCAGCGCAAACGTACCTTCGAGATGCTCGGTCAAGTAATTCATGGCATCGCCGGCATCTTCGAGGCTGAGCGAAAACTGGTTGTAGTCTTCTTCATCCATCAAGTGCACCGCGTCCGCGTCCTTATACATCATCTTCACGATCCGCTTACGGAAGTCGGCTTCGGGCATGTTATCGGTGCCCTTGAGAGTAATGTCGATCTTTTGTTTAGTGATCAAGTTACGGCCACGAAACTTGTACAACGTAGCGGCTCCGCGTGCGCTCGGCGATTGAACGTAAAGCGACTCGATGATAAGTGGTTCGCCGTTATCAACGATTACGGTACCGGTCTTGATATCTTTGGCCAGCATTTTCAGGATTCCAACAAGTTTTGAATCGGAGCCGTTTTGAATTGGAGCCAAGGTGCTCCAGTTAATTGGTGCTCCAGTTAATTGGTTGCGAGGAAACGGTGAACGGAGTCGCAGTTGGCCCCCAGAGGCATTGCAACGCCAAGCCTTCGAATGCCAAGCCTTCGAATGCCAGGGCTTCAAATGTCGTCACAACGTCTTGAATCGCTACCATATCCGCCACGCAGGTTCACATTTTGCCCAGGATAAGGCGATTCGGCAAGACACTTAGCGAACGTCGACGGCGCACATCGCTAACATCTCGCGGCAAAATTGTCGCTACCGTGTCGCTACCGTGTCGCTGACATTGAGCGAACTTGGACGGTCTGGCAAAATTCGCATGCAAAGCTCGCCAATCGCCTCTATAATCTACCGACTCGAATCGGACCACCTTCGTTGCTGAGACGAAGCATTAAAATTAAGCAAGTCAGCGCCGACAAAGTATTTTCGTGAATCGGACCAATCACCTCTCATGCTCCAAAACCAAAACGCACGAAAGCTGGTCTTAGGTGAAGAAGCTCGTGATCACATGCGAGCTGCGGGTCGGTTCAACGCTGAGTTGATGGACCACGTCCGCGAGATTGTTCGGCCTGGGACGTCGACTGAGGAAATCGATAAATTGGTACACACGTACACGCTCGATCACGGCCACACCCCGGCTACGCTTGGTTATCTGGGTTATCCGAAAAGTTGCTGCACGAGCATCAATGACGTGATCTGTCATGGGATTCCCGACAAAACGCGATTGAAAGAAGGGGACATCATCAACGTTGACATCACCTCGGTCGTCAATGGCTGGCACGGTGATCAATCGGAAACGTTGGTGATTGGCGAAGCGGGCGAAGAGGCGATAGGGGTGACTCAGTGTGCTTTCGATTGTCTTTATTTGGCGATTGAGGCCCTGCGACCTAACTGCACGGTGAGCGTGATTGGTGAAGCGGTTGTCAACGAAGCGCATCGACGCGGCTATTCAGTGGTTCGCGAGTACGTCGGTCACGGTCTGGGAGAAGTGTTCCATCAACCGCCGAACGTACCGCATTACCCTGACCGTAAATCGAAACAGCAGCGTCTGCTTCCCGGAATGTGCTTTACGATCGAGCCGATGGTGAACGCCGGAACCCGATACACGCGACTGGACAAAAAAGATGGCTGGACCGTTCGCACTCGCGACCTGCGAATGTCGGCTCAATTTGAACATACGATTCTGATGACTGAGAATGGCCCCGAAATTTTGACTTTGACCGAACATGGGCCGCGCCGCGGACATCGATTCTAAAGCTTCGAACAAGTCCGCTGAACACTCTGCTGTTAGATCTCACCTCTCCTGTCCGCCGAGTATCCGATAATGCTGCTTCGATCACTGTTTTTGAAATCACTGGTGCTTCGATTCGCAGTTTGCATGTTCTTGTGCTTCGTTCAGGCTGGTATGACTGTTGCGCAGTCGATCGATTTCAGTCATGAAGTTGTTCCGATCCTTCGCAAGCACTGCATTGAATGTCACGGTGGTCGCGAAGCAAAGGGGAGTTTTTCGCTAAACACACGCTCGTTGCTCGTCGAGTCGGGTCAGGTCGATTTGGATAACGCAGCCGATTCGCGGTTGATCGAACTGATTCATTCGACGGACGAAGACGATCAAATGCCACCCACAGGCAAGCCTCGACTGACGGCGGATGAGATCAAGATTCTTGAGAGATGGATCGCGACTGATTTGCAATGGGAATCTGGTTTT
>Ga0163144_10009701_pt1 | contig 20647 bp, 19 predicted proteins | sample OliLak19BULKMAT1_FD_123175 | JGI IMG/M metagenome (GOLD analysis project Ga0163144, IMG submission 123175) | Freshwater microbial mat bacterial communities from Lake Vanda, McMurdo Dry Valleys, Antarctica - Oligotrophic Lake LV.19.BULKMAT1 | ecosystem: Environmental > Aquatic > Freshwater >... | reverse complement strand
CTGCGCGGTACTGGAAGAGGTGCACCGCAGCGGTGGCAATGGGGCCGCCTGTCACGCCCAGATGTATACCATGGGTACCCTGTTGCGCCATGGCAGCGCAGCCCAAAAGCAGCAGTTTCTTCCCGCCATCGCCGCTGGTTCGCTGCGCCTGCAGGCCTTTGCCGTAACAGAACCCACCAGCGGTACGGATACCTCCCGCATTCGGACGCATGCCGTGCGGGACGGCGACGATTACGTGGTCAATGGCCAGAAGGTGTTTATTTCCCGAGCGGAACACTCGGACCTGATGCTGCTACTGGTCAGGACCACAGCGCGTGAGCAGTGTGCCAGGCACACCGATGGGATGTCTGTGCTGCTGGTGGATATGCGCGCAGCAGTGGGTAATGGTTTGAGTATCAAACCTATCGAAACCATGATGAATCACGCCAGTACCGAACTGTTTTTTGATAATCTCAGGGTTCCGGCCCGGAACCTGATCGGGGCGCAAGGGCAGGGCTTTAAGTGCATACTCGATGGCCTGAATGCCGAGCGCATACTCATCGCGGCCGAGTGCATCGGGGATGCCCGCTGGTTTACCGCCAGGGCGGCAGACTATGCGCGCGAACGCAAGGTCTTCGACCGCCCCATCGGGGCTAACCAGGGCGTGCAGTTTCCCATTGCAAGAGCCTATATCCAGACCGAGGCGGCAGCCTTGATGGTGCAGCAGGCAGCGGATCTGTACGACGCCGGCAGGCCTGCTGGAAGCGCGGCCAATATGGCCAAGTTACTGGCCTCTGAAGCAGCGTGGGCCGCGGCCGATTCCTGCATCCAGACCCACGGCGGTTACGGCTTCGCCACGGAATATGATATTGAGCGCAAGTTCCGTGAAACCCGCCTGTACCAGGTCGCGCCGATATCGACCAACCTGATTCTGTCCCACGTGGCGACGCGGGAACTCGACTTGCCACGGTCCTTTTGAGGGGGCTATCGCGCGCATGAGTGCCGTTGATATTGACAAGCTACAACGCTGGATCGGCAGGACGCAGACGCGTTGTGATGTACTGTCCGCAGCACCGGTGGCAGCGCTGTCGGCAAGCCTGGACTATGAACATCCGCGCGCTTTACTTGGCGATTCGCTGCCGGAGTGCTGGCACTGGTTGTACTTTCAGGATTTTGTGGCGGCTTCCAGTCTGGCCGTTGACGGGCACGCCCGGCGCGGCGGCTTCCTGCCACCGGTGTCGTTGCCGCGTCGTATGTGGGCCGGCAGTCGTCTGCGCTTTGCCGCTCCCTTGAAGCTGGGTGACGAGGTGCGCCGGGTGTCGACCATTGCCACTGTCAGGCATAAACAGGGTCGCAGTGGCGAACTGGTTTTTGTCACCGTGCGCCACCAGATTTTTCAGGGGGACAACCTGGCGCTTGAGGAGGAGCAGGATCTGGTCTATCGCGAGCCCACCGCTGCCAACGTGGTGTCCCTGCCCAGGCCTGCACCAGCGGTGGCGCAGTGGTCCAGGGAGGTCCGGCCCAATGCGGTGCTGCTGTTTCGCTATTCTGCCCTCACCTTCAACAGCCACCGCATCCACTACGACCGGGACTACGCCATGGGCCGGGAGGGTTACGCCTCCCTGGTCGTACAGGGGCCACTGAGCGCCACACTATTGCTGGATTTGCTGCACAGGGAGTTGCCAACTGCCGACGTGGCGGCGTTTGAGTTTCGCGCCATCCGGCCCCTGCTGGAGGGAGCGTCACTGCAATTACAGGGACGTCAGGACGAGAAGGAGGTCAGGTTGTGGGCGCTTGACGCCGCGGGTGCACTGGCCATGGAGGCGCGGGCGCGCCTGAAGGGCGTGTAGCGATCTATCTCCACAACTGGGTCATTGCGAAAAAGACCAGGCAGAGGGTTTTGATTCGTTCTATGAATAGTAAAAATCCTCACTATTGACTTCAATTGGAGAGCGGCGGTCTCTACACTGGCCCGGTCTTGACCGGTAGGAGCGTGTCCGAGGCGGCACATCCCTCCAACCAATCAGAAATACCGCAACCCAGTATCCAGAGGTACTAACATGTCTACGTTTCAAAATGATCTTGCTGAATTGGCCCGGCTGCGTGACAAAAACGGCAGCGCCTGGGATCACATCAACCCCGAATCTGCCGCCCGCATGCGCCTGCAGAACCGCTTCAGGACTGGTCTCGATATCGCCAGGTACACCGCAGGGATCATGCGCAAGGACATGGCGGCGTACGATGCTGACAGCAGTCAGTACACCCAGTCCCTGGGGTGTTGGCATGGCTTTATTGGCCAGCAGAAGCTGATAGCGATCAAAAAACACTTTGGTGACACCAGCAAACGCTACCTCTACCTCTCAGGCTGGATGATTGCCGCCCTGCGCTCCGAATTTGGTCCATTGCCCGACCAGTCCATGCACGAGAAAACGTCGGTGTCCGCCCTGATCGAAGAGCTGTACACTTTTCTGCGTCAGGCTGATGCCCGCGAACTGGGTAGCCTGTTCCGCGAACTCGATGCCGCCCGTGAATCCTCAAATAAAAGCGCAGCACAAGCCGTGCAGAAAAAGATAGACAACTTCCAGACGCACGTCGTGCCTATCATTGCTGATATCGACGCCGGTTTCGGTAATGCTGAAGCAACCTACCTGCTGGCCAGAAAGATGATTGAGGCGGGCGCCTGTGCCATTCAGATCGAGAATCAGGTGTCCGATGAGAAACAGTGTGGTCACCAGGACGGTAAAGTCACCGTTCCCCATGAGGACTTCCTGGCTAAAATTCGTGCGGTACGGTACGCCTTCCTGGAACTGGGTGTGGACGACGGTGTGATCGTAGCGCGCACTGACTCACTTGGCGCTGGCCTGACCAAGCAGATTGCTGTAACACACACCCCCGGTGATCTCGGTGACCAGTACAATAGCTTCCTCGATATGGAAGAGCTGGACATTGCTGATATGAGTCATGGCGATGTCATCATCAAGTACCACGATCAGTTGATGCGTCCCAAGCGCCTGCCTTCCAATCTCTATCAGTTCCGCAAGGGTACCGGTGAGGATCGCTGCGTCTTGGATAGCATTACCTCCCTCCAGCACGGCGCCGATCTGCTGTGGATTGAAACCGAGAAGCCGCACATCGACCAGATCGGTGGCATGATCAAGCGCATCCGTGAGGTCATTCCCAATGCCAAGCTGGTGTACAACAACAGTCCCTCCTTCAACTGGACGCTGAACTTCCGCCAGCAGATTTTTGACGCGTGGAGTAAAGCGGGCAAGGATGTAGCAGTCTACCAGCGTGACAGTCTGATGAGTGTTGACTATGACGGCACTGAACTGGCCGTCGAAGCGGACGAGAGAATCCGGACTTTTCAAGCCGATTCCGCACGTGAAGCAGGTATCTTCCATCACCTGATCACTCTGCCCACGTATCATACGGCGGCACTCTCTACAGATAACCTGGCGAAGGAGTACTTCGGCGAACAGGGCATGCTGGGCTACGTGGCCGGTGTGCAGCGCAAGGAAATCCGTCAGGGCATCGCCTGTGTCAAGCACCAGAACATGGCGGGCTCTGACCTGGGCGATGACCACAAGGAGTACTTTGCCGGCGCAGCGGCCCTGAAAGCCGGTGGTAAAGACAACACCATGAACCAGTTTGGCTGAGTGTAGTGTAGCCTGCGGCTAGCGGGGAATGTATGCGTTGGGATGATATCGATAAACAGGTGTGTTCAGTGGCCCGGGCGCTGTCCGTGGTCGGTGAGCGCTGGACCATGCTGATTCTGCGCGATGCGTTTCTCGGTACCCGCCGCTTCGATCAATTCCAGAGCAACTTAGGCATCACCCGCCACCGTTTGTCGGAGCGCCTGGGCAAACTGGTGGAGCAGGGTGTGCTGGTGAAGGTGCCTTACCATGATCGCCCACTGCGCTACGAATATCGCCTGACCCGCAAAGGTTTGGGTCTGTACCCGGTGCTAATGAGTCTGGCGCGCTGGGGTGATGACTGGATGGACAGGGGCAAAGGCGCTCCGCTGGAATATGTGCACCTCGCGTGTGGCCATAAGACCAGGCCCACGCTCACCTGCAGCGAATGTGGCGAAGCGCTGCGTCCGGAAGGCGTCAGGCCGCAGCTGGGCCCCGCACTGCGCGACCTTGACCATCCACACGAAGCTGCGTCACTGAAGGATATCCCTTCGCTATTGAAACGATCCATATAGTCCAGCGAGCGTAAAGTTGCAGCGCGTCGTTAGCGTATTTGATCCAATTGCTGGCACAGGCGCTGGGCTCCCAATAGTATGCGCGCGGTAGGGCGCTGCAGGTGGTCCGGATTGATAAAAAACAGGGCGTCGCTAGCAACAGCCTTGAGCGAGGGATAAGCCTTCCATTGTTCCAGCCATTCGGGGCGTGCTTCACCCATGCCGCTGGCAACGATGGCATCGGGGTTGCGCAATAGCACTGATTCAACGCTGATTCGTGGGGCGAGTGCGCTGGCATCGCCAAAGACATTGACACCGCCGCACAGGGTGATGACCTCGCTGATCAGGTGTTCCCCGTTGATGGTTTGCAGGGGATCGTTCCAGATCTGGTAGAACACACCCAGTGATCGCTTCTCACCGTAGCGATTGCGTAATGATTCAAGTTCTCGCTCGATGCGGGCGGCTTCCGCCCCGGCGACGCTGGCAGTTCCAGCCAGCTTTCCCAGTCGGCGTATGGTTTCAGACACATCAGACAATTTTCGTAGTTCACTGACATACACCGGGATGCCGAGTCCCTCCAGCTTTGACAACGTTTGCATGCCATTGCCCGATCCCCACATGACCACCAGATCTGGGTGCAGGGCCAGAATCTGCTCCAAACTGAAGGCGTTATAGCTTCCCACTTCAGGAATTTCTTGCGCCTGTCGCGGATAATTACTGTAACTGACAGCGCCTACCAACCTGTCACCGGCACCAGCGCTGTACAGGTTTTCCACAATATCCGGCGCCAGAGCCACGATGCGCCTGGCGGGTTGTTCCAGCGTAACCTCGCGTCCGGCGAAGTCCTGCACGGTTATCGCTTGCGCAGGCACAGCCAGGGCGCAGACGCACGTCAACGCAAGTAGCAGTTTCATCAAAACACCTGGCGCTGTAGCGTGATGATGGGGTGGCCCTCCCGTGGATGCTTGCTGATCGTGACATCGACATCAAACACGTCTTTGAACAGCTCGTGCGTGAGTACCTGATCTGGCCTGCCCAGGGCTGCCTGTCGGCCCTTGTCCAATACCAGTATCTGGTCTGCGATACTGGCTGCCAAATTGAGGTCGTGTATCACCAGCACAACGCTGCAGCCCCTTTGGGTCAGTTTACGCAATGCCATGAGCACCTGCTGCTGATGGGCCAGGTCCAGGGCGGAGGTTGGCTCGTCCAGCAATAGCAGCCTGCCGACCAGGGACTCTTCGCCACAGACTTGCGCAAATACCCTGGCCAGTTGCGTGCGCTGTTTCTCGCCAACGGAAAGCTGCGTGTAGAGTCTATGCCGCAGGGGCAGTGTGTCGGTGAGTCGCAGTGCCTGCTCTACGATCACCCGGTCTGCCTGGTGACCGCTGCAGTGGGGTATGCGTCCCAGCATGACCACTTCCTCAACGCTGTAGGGGAAGTTGAGCAGCGACATCTGTGGCAGAAAGGCCAGGTGTTGCGCGCGGTCCTGCGGCGACCACTCAGGCAGGGGTCGACCACCGAAATTCAGTTGACCGGCACTGATCCGGGTGTCGCCACAGATCAGCTGTAGTAGGCTGGACTTACCCGCGCCGTTGGGTCCGGCGAGTCCCAGTACAGCCCCGGGTTCAAGCGTGAGAGTGATGTCCTTTAGCAACGCCTCGCCCCAGGGTGCAGCACTGACACTAATGAGTTGTAAGGTGTTCACCGAAAATAATCACTGGGTATTGCGCTGCGCTGCACTATTGCATTCCATACTGGTGGCGTGTGCGCAACAGGGAGATGAAAAAGGGCACGCCGACGATGGAGGTGATAACACCCACGGGTAGTTCGGTGGGTGCCACCAAGACGCGGGCCAGAGCGTCGGCCACGACCAATAGCAGCGCTCCCGCCAGGGCCGAGGCTGGCATCAGGTAGCGGTGATCGGGCCCCGCCAGCATGCGCACCATGTGTGGTACTACCAGGCCAACGAACGCAATGGTGCCAACCAGGGCGACCGAGGTGCCAACGCCAATCGCAACCCAGGTAATCAGGGCCACCTTGATACGGTCTACCTGGATACCCAGATGTCGTGCCTCGGATTCGCCCAGTAGCAACGCATTCAGCGCGCGGGCATAGCGCGGCAGTGCCACCAGCACAACAGCGCTCACCACCGCAGCCAACAGCAGGCGCGGGTAGTTGGCGCCGTCCAGTCCGCCCATCTTCCACAGGCTGATACGTCGCAACATGTCGTTGTCAGCGAAGAACTCCAGCAAGCTGCCAATTGCCCCGGACAGGGCGGTGATTGCGATGCCCGCCAGCAACATGGTTGCGACTGAGGTGCCATTGGGCGAAGTGGCCAATCGGTACACGAAGATCACGGCGATCACGCCACCTGCAAAAGCCCCGGCGGACATCAGGGTAAGGCCAGTATAGCCCTGTAGCATGCCGCCTCCTGTAACGATAACCAACGCCGCCCCCAGTGAAGCACCGGCGGTCACACCGATGAGTGAGGGATCCGCCAGTGGATTGCGAAACAAGCCCTGCATGGCGGCTCCACATATCGCCAGTGTGGCACCCATGACAGCTGCCAGCAGGACACGAGGTAAACGTATCTGGCCGACAATTAACGCATTCTGGTTGGCGGTCTCTCCACCCAGTGTATCCATCAGTCCCCGGACGACGTTGGACAGGGAGAGGCTGACGGCACCGCTGGCGAGACCCAGCGCCATGGCGCAGGGCAGCAAGGCAGCTAGTACGACGATCAACAATCTGGCGCGCTGTTGCCGATGAGAGTAGAGACCGGTGTTAATAATCGACGCCCTTGCGCGCCATGATGCCGGCCTTGAATGCGTGTTTGACTTCCCTGACTTCCGATACGGTATCCATAATCCCCTGCAGGGCTGAGCCACCGCCGCGACCAGTCACCACCACACTTTGCGCAGCCGGTCGTTCACTGATGGCGTAGATGATCTCGTCCTCGGGCAGGTAGTCGTACGCAATCATGTAGGTCAGTTCATCCAGCACAACCAGGTCGTAGCTGGCATCGCGCAACATCTCCTTGGCTATTGTCCAGGTTCTGATAGCTGCAACGATATCGCTACTGCGGTCCTGGGTGTCCCAGGTAAAGCCGGTACCCATTTGGTAGAATTCCACCTGCGGACATTGTTCCCGCAGATAAATTTCCTCGCCGGACAGCTGCACGCCCTTGATGAACTGCACCACACCCACCTTGTGGCCGTAGCCCAGTGCACGCATTACCATGCCAAAAGCGGAACTTGATTTTCCCTTGCCATCGCCTGTGAGCAGAATGGCAACTCCGCGCTCAGTACTGGCAGCGACAATGCTGGCATCGACGCTGGTCTTCTGTTTTTGCATGGCCGCCTTATGTTTGGCGTCCTTACGGCTGTCACTCATGGAGCATCCTCTAGAAGGAATATCTCAGGCCGGCGTAGGCGGCGGCACCACTGGTATTGTAAGTGGGAACTTCCTCATAGTCTTCATCCAGCAGGTTTTCCACCCGTCCGTACACGTCCAATCCATCGACCAGGTTGTAACTGGCAGTAAAATCCAGCACTTCATAGTTGTCCAGACTCTCGCCATCCAGGCCCTCGGCGTCCCGCGACATGCGTACATAGAGCCCCAACACGAGCCGCTCAGCCAATGGCTTCCAGCTCAGGCCCAGGTTGGCCAGGTGCTTGGGGCGGAATATGCGGTTGGAACCGCTGTTGGTCTCGGTTTCGTTGTAGGTGTAGTTACTGTTGAGCCACAAGGTATCGAGGAGGGATGCCTGCGCGATCAGTTCCACACCGTTTGACTTTGTATCACCACTGCTTTGGAGGTAGCCCGAGAAGTCCACGAGGTCGAAATAAATCTCATCGTTGACCGTCTGGTCGAAATAGACGGCTTCCAGATACAGGCCGGCTGCAGTTGACCAGGACAATCCCAGGTCGAAGCCTTCACTTTCCTCCTCCGAGAGCTGTGTGCCTTGCGCGGGTGGATAGGCGAATGGTCCCTCGTTGTAGGCTATTTCGTACAGGCTGGGCGCACGAAAGCCTGTGCCGTAAGTTCCTTTCAACTTGAGTTCGCCGCCCGACATATCAATCAGATAGGCACCGCTCACACGATAGGTAGTGTGCGTACCGAAATCGTCGTTGTCGTCATAGCGGGCACCGGTGGTGATAAAAAAGCGATCGTTGAAGCCGCCCTGGTATTCCAGGTAGTACCCATCCTGATTGCGGTTTGTGTCGAAGCTGCCGTCATCCATCGATTCGGTTTCCAGGTCAACCCCGTATACCAGCTTCAGTGCGTCGCCCCCGGCAAAGCTGCCCAGGTATCCGCTGCGTTCCAGGCTGCCCTGGGGCTTGAAGCCGGATACGCCATCCGAATAAAAATTACGGTCCGTGTTGCTATTACTAGAGTAGAGCTGGTGATTGAAACGACCGAGTTCATAGTCACCCTGTGCGCGCCAGGCCTGCTGTTGGTAATCATTCTCGCAGCGATCTGTACGATCTGAGTTTGCGTCGTAGCACTCGTCATACTGGTTGGTAGCGTCGACATCGTGGATCGCCAGCCCCAGTCGTAAATTGTCGTTGGCATTCCAGCCGAAGCGGCCGTGTACCGTGGTGTTGTCGTAACCGTCATCATCCCTGAGTATATTGTCGTCGGTGCGCGCGTTGAAGCCGTCGGTCGCATAATCTGCGGCGGAGAGGTTGAAGTCCACGGTTTCATTACCGCCACCCACATTGCCAGCGAATTGTTGTGTCCCGTGGCTGCCACCCTCGGCACTGACTTCTCCGCCGAGACCCTCCTGCGGTGCCAGGGTTGTGATATTAACCACGCCGCCGGCGTCGGCGCCATACAGTAGTCCCTGCGGGCCGCGCAGGATCTCCACCCGCTGTATCCCGGAACTGAGTAGCTGCTCCACGCGCGGACCAATCTGCGGCGAGGATGTGTCGGAGATGTCAATTCCATCCAGCAACATCAGGGTACGGTAGCCTTCCTCGCCGCGAATTCTCAGCGACGTGGGGCTGCCTGCGCCACCCGCATTGCTCACGGCCACGCCGGGCTGTGTGCGCAGTATCGCGTATAGGGAGTTAAATCCCAATTGGGAGATGTCTTCCTCAGTGATAACGGATACGGAGGTGCCGATCTCCCGCAGTGGCATGGGCACACGTGAGGAGGTGACGATAATTTCTTCCAATTTGTCTTTGGGCGAAGCGCTTTGTGCAGAAGCATGCCAGGGAGTGGCAGCGGCTATTGCCAGTGCAGTAAAAACCGTTATCTTGTTCATGTGTAGTCCTCAATTGCCGTTATATTATTGGCGATTGAGGGAGGGGATCTGGAAACGCAATGCAAGCATTGAGCAACCGTGTATGAAGCCCTCCGCTCCATCGTTGCGCATCACCAGGCAGGTGTCGGGCTCACAGTCGTCGACTGTATACCGTTGCGGGGGCAGCGGTGGATTGGGCTATTGCCATTCCACACTTCCCATTTAACCTACCCAGCGAACAACTAAAAAAGTTCGCGGCAGGCACCTGGTTACGGGCTGAACTCTAGAGGGAAGTGCGGGCCCTGTCAACCAAGAGACTCCAAGCGCGGACATCACCCGCTTCCCGGTGGGCGTTACGGAAGTTATGTAAGCTGGGATTCTGCTATTGCGCTGCTGCCAATATTGTCGGCGATTACGTAGAATGGTGCCATCAGAATGAATCGCGGTACAGGTGCTTGAGTCTCGCCCCAAACGTTGTGAATCAGGTTACCACCCTGCTCGGTAGGCCGCCGCGTGGCTTGGAAGATATTGCTGTTACAGGCCTCGCCGGTGAGCCTGTGGTCATCCGTGTTGCTTCCCTGGTGGATGATAAACCCTTCCCCACCCTATTCTGGCTGGTTGATCCCGCATTGTGTTATCGCATCGATCAGCTTGAAGCTGCCGGCTTGATCAAGCAGTTGCAGCGGCGCATCGACGCAAATCCCGACTTGCAGCGTAGTATGCGCGATGATCATCTGGCGCATATTGCATTGCGTGATCGCTGCATGCATCCGGCGGTTCGCCTGCGACTTCATGAACTGGATTTTGGGGAGGCACTGGTGAACAAGGGTATCGGGGGTATCGCGGATTTTACGCGCATCCGCTGTCTGCACACCTGGTATGGGGCTCATCTGGTGGTGCCCAATACGGTCGGAGGCCTGCTTGACGATGGGTGGCATCTGTTACCGCGTTAATCGCTTTTCAGGGCGCATGCGGCGCTCAACCCACACATTCTGGCGGGCGCATGTGGTAATGTTAGCCTCCCCCTGATGCAGGGCATTTCCCCTGAAAATCAAAATGGAATAGCGCATGACGGCGAGAACCGATGATCTTCGCATCCAGCAAATCAACGAATTGATTTCTCCACAGCAGCTGATCCTGGATATAGGCATCAGCGAAAAGGCGACAGAGACGGTCGCCCAGGCCCGTCGTACCATTCACCAGATACTTACTGGTGACGATGATCGCTTGCTGGTGATTGTCGGGCCCTGTTCCATACACGACCCGGTGGCTGCCCTGGACTACGCCGCGCTGCTCATGCAGGCCGCCCGGGATTTGACCGACGACCTGTTCGTGGTCATGCGCGTCTATTTTGAAAAGCCGCGTACTACCGTAGGTTGGAAGGGGCTGATCAATGACCCGGATCTTGACAATAGTTTCCAGATCAACAAGGGTTTGCACCTGGCGCGGCAATTATTGTCGGACCTTGCTGACATGGGCCTGCCCTCTGGCACTGAGTACCTCGACCTGATCAGCCCGCAGTATTCCGCCGACCTGGTGTCCTGGGGTGCCATAGGCGCGCGCACCACTGAAAGCCAGACGCATCGGGAATTGACCTCCGGCTTATCCTGCCCGGTGGGCTTTAAAAACGCCACAGATGGCGATATCCAGGTGGCTGTCGATGCGATCAGGTCCGCCTCGCAGCCGCATCATTTCCTGTCGGTGACCAAGCAGGGACGCTCCGCCATCTTCCAGACCACCGGTAATGAGGACTGCCATATCATCCTGCGCGGTGGCAAACACCCCAATTACGACATGTTTTCGGTGCAGGACGCTGAGGCGATGCTGGCGCAGGCGGGGCTGCCCCCGCGCATCATGATTGATGCCAGTCACGCCAATAGTCGCAAAGTTCCCGCCCGGCAGGTCGATGTGGCCACCGATATTGCCACGCAGGTGGCGCGCGGCAATCGCAGCATCTTTGGGCTGATGCTCGAAAGCAACCTGGTGGAAGGGCGCCAGGACGTGGTGGTGGGTCAACCATTGACGTACGGGCAGAGTATCACTGACCCCTGTATCAACTGGGATGACACCCTGCCGCTGCTGCAGGCACTGGCCGGCGCGGTGCGTGTGCGCCGCTCACGTTAGGCGGCCCAATAGTTTACGAACGAGGTAGCAACTATGTATCTGGGATTCAGTTCCATGAATACGGCGGATGACCCTGCCCCCCACCTTCTGGCAAAGACTCTGGAAGAAGCCGGTTTTGAGTCACTGTGGTACGGCGAGCACAGCCATATTCCCATCGAGCGGCGCACACCGTATCCGCCCGGTGGCGAGCTGCCTGAGCCCTACAAGAAGATGATGGATCCCTATATCTCGCTGATGGCCGCCGCTGCAGCGACCACCAGGCTTAAGCTGGGCACTGGCATTGCCCTGCTCATGGAGCGCGAGCTGTTTTCCCAGGCGAAGACGATTGCCACACTGGATCTCCTTTCCAATGGCCGAGTGGTGATTGGTTGCGGTGTGGGCTGGAACCAGGAAGAGTTCGAGAACGCGACCGATCTGCCGTTTAACCGCCGGTACCTGGCGCTGAAGGAAACGGTGTTGGCCCAGCGCGCACTGCTTACCGACCCTGAGCCTGAATTCCACGGTGAACTGATCGACTTCGATCCGGTGTGGTTCGAGCCCAAGGCTACCCGTCCTGGCGGTCCGCCGGTCACTCTGGGGGCGATGGGTCCTCTGGGCATCAAACACGCCGCGCAGTGGGCGGACGGGTGGATGCCCGTGGATGTGGCGATGCAGGACATCCGGCAGGACATCACGAACTTTCGCCAGAGTGTGCGTGACAATGGCCGCAATCCTGATGCGGTAGAAATCACCCTGGTGGTCATGGCGCCGGTTACCGCTGATCTGCTGAAGTCCTACCGCGATATGGGTGTTGATCGCTGTAACATTGGCGTGGGCATGCAGAACTGGGATAAACCGGAAATCGTCATGCCCATGATCGAGCAGTTCTCGAGGATTATTCCTGAACTCTGATTTTTCAGCGGGAAGCTATTGCGCTTCCTGCGCCAGCCACATGCCGATCAACTTATACATGATGGACATGATGACCGCACCAACAAACAGTCCGATAATGCCGGACATGATCATGCCGCCGATGGCGCCGATCAGGATGATCGGCATGGGTATGTCCAGGCCGCGCCCCATCAATAACGGCTTCAGGATGTTGTCACTGGCGCCCGCTAGCAACTGGTAGACGGTAAATATTACAGCGGTAGTCGTATCCGCAGTGGACCATACATAGACCGTGATGGGGGCTACGACCAACAGTGCAGGCAACTGTGCGATCGTCAGTACAAGGATGATGGCGCTCCACAGGGGGGCGCCGGGAATGCCCGCCACGAACAGCCCGATGGCGATCAGGGTAGTTTGTATCACCGCCACACCCACGACACCCAGCAAGACGCTTCTTACCGTGGCAACGGCCAGAGGTGCCCACTCGCCGCCCGGACTGAGTCCGCCGACCCGCACGAAAAAGCGTTTGGCCGCCGCGCCGCAACCATCGGCAAAGGTCATGAAGCCTCCGGCGATGATTATCGATAGCACAAAATTGAGGACCCCCAGCAAACTGTTGCCCAGTCTCTTGAGTACAAAGCCACTCAATTCCTTTATCTGGTGGGCACGAGCAAGAATAAATGTTTCCAGGTCACTGCTGGCGCTACTCCAGGCAGCGTGCAAATTTTTTCCGATCACTGGCCAATCCAAAACCCTGGCAGATGGCGGAGGTACCCTTAAATCACCGTGTTCCAGCGCCGCAGAAAGGTGTTTAATGCCTCCTATCGTTGCCTCAGTGACCGACCAGGCGGGAATGACAAGGATAAGCAGGAAGCTGAGAGTGACCAGGGATGCGGAGAGACCGCGTCGTCCACCCAGCTTGGGTTCCAGCCACTTAACCAGCGGGAAAGCCGCTATGGCGATGATAGCCCCCCACAGGATTGGTACGGTAAAGGGCCTGATAATTTGGTAGGTCACCGACAGCAGCAGAACCAGCAGACCAATGCGCAGGCTTGATTCGATCATGTTTCTTACAAATAGTGGATCGTAATCTGCCCCGGAGTGTTTGTTGTCCATGTTGTTCTCCCGTGCCATTTATGTTTGCTTTGCAGAGCTGCTAAAAACACGTTCGCGCAGTGTAATCTAGCCGATGCGGTGTGGCGAATACTGTCAGGTTTAGCACCGACAACTGCGGTGGGAGTTAGTCCTGAAAATCAAATGCCCGTGTGACCCGGGGGTTTGCATGCTAGACTTCTTCGGCCATTGGCGAGCGGCTGCTCCGACATTGTAGCCAGCCCTTGCTGCGGCCAGGATAAAAAATTGCCGATGCCGGGGTCGCCAACGCCCCACGGTACAGGAAGTGAGAGTATGGCGCTTGCACACGCAATCATGACCGCTCTGATCGACGCTGACCTCTCAGGCTATGAATTAGCCCGTGATTTTGAAACCTCCCTCGGATTTTTCTGGCATGCCTCCCACCAACAGATTTACCAGGAACTGCACAAGCTCGCGGAAAAATCCTGGCTCAATAAGCGGGAAGTGCACCAGAGCGGCAAGCCCAACAAGATTGTCTACGGCTTGACCAAGGCCGGTCGAGAGGCCCTGGCGGATTGGGTGTTCGGCGCGACCAAAACCCAGTCGGCCAAGGATGAACTGGTGATCAAGTTGTACAACTTGAGCGCTGACAATGCCGCTCACCTGGCGGCTGAGATTACAGGTCGCCGGGAGCAGATGATGCGCCTGCTATACGTGTACGAAAAAATTCGCCTGCGTCACTATAACGATCCGCACGCCCTGCCAACTCGGAGCAAGGGAGCGTACCTGGCACTCACTCGCGGTCTCGGGCATGGTCAGCAGTTCCTGGCCTGGTGCGACGAAGCGCTGGAGTTGATCGCGACTGTCGATGGTGTGGTGCAATGAGCCGGTGAGCCGCTCCCGGTTATGGATACATCCGTCAGTGACTGCTGTGGGCAGCAGCCTCGCTTCCCCATACCTCCTTTAGTCGCTGTTCGCGTCCGCAGTTCCAGCGATAGTACTTGTACCTGGCCGGATTTTTCAGATAGTAATCCTGGTGGTCGTCCTCCACCGGCCAGAACGCGCTCGCATCCCGAATTTCGGTGTATACCTCTTGGCCACTGAAGCGGGCCGCGACTGCCGTTTTTGATTGCTCCGCCAGTTCTCGCTCCGCTACATTTCCCGGAAAAATGGCGCTGCGGTAACTGGGTCCCTTGTCACAGAATTGGCCGGTATCGTCAAAGGGGTCGACATTGCGCCAGAACAGGCCAAGTAATTCCTGATAGCTGACCACAGCCGGATCGTAGGTAACTTCGACGGCCTCGAAGTGGCCCTGGTGGTTCCCCGCATAGGTGGGGTTTTGTAGCGTACCGCCGGTAAAGCCGGAAACCACTGCGGTGACGCCTTTCTGCTCCTGGTAGGCGGACTCCATACACCAGAAGCAGCCCCCGGCGAATATTGCAGTGGCAGCGTTTGCCATTGCCGGGGCAACGACGCTGAGCAATGTGGTCAGGCACAGAGCTGTGTAGCGCATGGGATATATCCTCGATTATTTTGACTGTGGCGATAGACTCTAAATCGTGATAATAGTTCATTTATGGATAAACATATTAAAAAAATCAAATAACTTAGGTAAATACACTAATTATTTTCTCTAAAACTACTTTTTTCTGTTATCTGGAGAAATCTCCAGTTTTTGGTCGCTTCACCACCGTCGGCCGGTCTACTCTTAAGTCAACTGAGTGACAGGTCGGTCGACCGGGAACAGAAAAAATGAAAAAGTTAACGCTATTGGCTTTGCTGCTGCTGGTGCCACAGCTCGCTGCGGCGCGGGTATATATGTGTGTGAACCAGGAAACAGGTCAAGCCAGCTTTACTGATCGGGCCTGCGAAACCACCAGTACGCGAGAAGAGGTGCGGGTGGAGACCGCTAATCTCAACTCCGCCAATCGCTATGACAGACCTGTAAAACCCAAGACATGGCGCAGCCAGGTGGACACCCGAAAGACAGGTATCGATTACAATGCGGAGCGTCGCAGCCTGTATGCCAATAAGGCTACTGCTGGCACACAATAACAAAGAGCTGCCCACCCAAACAACGAGCTGCCCGCCCAATAGCGGTCAGCGACCGGGTCCCCTATAATTCCTGCGGCCTGGGCTGCACTGCTGATCCCCGGTCGGCGATTTTCAATGACAGGGGAAGGGGTCGATGCAAGCACTGTTAATCCTGCTGCTGATGGCGGTACTGATACCTGTAATCAGGAAGATGCTGGCCACCAGGGTTTGGCCCGCCCCGCCGGGTGAGGATTTTACCGGCACGATGTTGCGCCTCGGTGACAATCTGCTGTGCCTTCCGGATCGCTCTCATTTGTCTGCGGCAGCGGTGAGCCGGACGACCCTGGTCTGTTTTCCCGGCTTTCTGGAAGATATGCGCTACTTCCTGGAAGTGCATCGCGATACGCCGGCGCGCCTGATCATCATTAACAATGCGAATTACCAGAACCCGTTTCGCGGCGTGACTATTTCGGCACCCGCATGGTTCACGGGCAACCCCCATCCCCTGGGCACCATAGCCCATGATGCCTACTGCGTGAACCAGGTGCTGGAGCATATGACGGGCCCCGAGCGTGTGGTATTGCACGGCCACTCCCGGGGCGGCGCTGTGGTGCTGGAGGCGGGCAATCAGCAGCCGGACCTGACGCGCGATGTACAGGCCATATTGGAAGCCGCGGTGGTCCCCCGTGGTCGGCTGTTTAATAATGGCGAGAAAAAACTGCAACCCGTTGGCTTCTATTTGTTTCCATTCATTCTCGCGCTGCTGCGTATCCTGCCCGAATCCATCAGGTTGAAGTCGCCGATGATGTGGGTAACAAACGCCACCAAAAATAAAATTGTCGCCGCGATTCCGTTCACGCCGAAACAGTACGCTACCGCCGTAGTTAATTCAGCCGATATCATTGACTGGCAGGCGCGGACAGGCTACCAGAGCTACGAGCACTTCGAGCGAGTTACCCTGTATGTAGGGCAGCGCGACAGCGTGTTGTGCCGCACCGCCATGTTGGCCAGTGCCGCGCAATCGGCGGCAGTGACAGTGGTACAGACCAGCGGGACGGACCACTTTATCAGTCTTGAAAGTCCCGCTTTGATTCGCACCTATTTCACCTGATGGGTGTTGCGGCGCAGCCAGCTGCCAGGTCGCGGTGGGTTTCACCTATAGACGAGACAGCTATTGCAAGTGTGACAGCCAGGCCGTGATTATTTCTGCGCTAAGCGCCGTAGTTGCACAATATCGCTAAACGTGGACGCGACTACTTGTGGGTTGATTACGCCGGGGGACAGATCTCCCCCTAAATCAGTGTGCATGATATAGGTAAACTCCACCTGCTCAGCGCTGAGCGCTTTGATCGTATATTCGCCATTGGATTCGGCGCGCACATAGTCCTGTGGCGGATGCCTGGAAGAAGCCGACTCCATGCGCACGGTGGCGGTGTTGGATGCAGGATCCAATTGGGCAGTCGAGTGTATTACCATGTCGCGATCCGCTAAGGGCCACGGTAAATCCAGGACCAGATAGACGTAACGCTCCAAGTCGGAGACCGTGCTCAGCACCTCGGAGGATTTACACGTGGCGCGCCATGCGCTGCAGCCGTCGCCATTGCCAAAGGCCTCTGCTACCTTTTCCATCGGCGCATTAATCAAGGTAGTCGCCTTGACCGCGAGGAAGGGTGAACCGGATACAGGGCGTGTATAAAGCTGAATCTGCTCTGCGTCTTTTTCCAGAGTCCACTCAGCGTCAGCGGCCACAGTCATGGCAGAGACGACCAGCGACACTGCCAGCAGCAGTCGCCCGGCCCTGTCGGAATGGCTTGATGGTTTGCCCGGCTTTTTGTGCAATACGCTCAACATAGTTGTTCATCCCAGTTTCAGGTAGGCCATCTCCCCGAAGTTGGAGGAAGGGTCCAACTGGATCACCTTCTCGAAGTAGCGGCTGGCCTTTATACCATCACCGCTTGCTTCGTGCAGCTGTCCCAGGTAGAAAGAGGCATACATCTGGTACACCATGCGGGTGCCCTCAAGCGGCAGACCGAGGTCTTCAATACCGCTGCCTGCTAGGCTTTCCAGCATGCTTTCAAGCTCCCTGATTGCCTCTACTCCCTTGTTGATCGCATCCGGGAATATTGTGTTCGCCCTGGCTTGTAACAGACAGGCTTCCAGGCGGTCAGTTTTGTCCTGCGGGAGTGTTACTGGATCGCGAAACAGCTCGGCGGCATCTTTTAACAGGCCTGATGTGTCGGACACGCCGCCCAACTTCGCCGCTTGCATAAGCAGCGCCAATAAACGCGCTTCCAGCGCGAAGGTGTGACGACTATCCGACGCCTCAAGCCGCTTGGCATAGAGCAGGGCCTGCTCGAGATTGTTGTCCATCCCGTAGGCAAGACTTTTAAACGCAAGCGCCAACTCGTTATCGGGCGCGAGCGCCAGCGCGGCGTCGGCAAAGGTAATGGCGCGCGCAAAATCCGTTAACAACAGGCAGGCGCGACATGCACTATGGATGAGTTGCAGGTCCCGCGGACGCGCATCTAGCTTGCGTCCCAGGCCCGCCAGTTCCTCGTCAATCCGGAAGCGCTGGCGAAACACCTTGCTGGGAAAATAAATGGCTTGATGGATGGTAGACAGTGCTTTTTCCGAGTTGTCCATGATGCGCTGGAACATGAGCCTGGCCTGCCTGGTTTTCTCACTGATCATCCAGCGATTGATAACGCGATCGGTGTTCGTCACACTCACTGCCACCGCATCGAAATCCTGCTCGGGTCTGGGTATGGCGATCAGTGCCTGCACTTCAAGGTCAGCCAGCGCCCGCAGCTGTCCCCGCGCGGCCTGGAAAAAGGCCAGCGGTACCCCCTCGTTGCGCGCCGCCCACAACAGTCCCGCTATCTCAACCTGGCTGGCATCGAGAGTGCCCGCTTTTTCCAGCAGGCCATGCTGGTCGAGTTCTTCAATAAATTCCTGCGGGAAGCTCAGGCTGACATTATTTTTTGTCTCGGCGGCAAAGGGCATGATGAAATCGCGGCGGCCGACGCTGTACTTATCGGACAGTAATTCAATCTCTATCGTATGGGGGTCGTATTTTGCCGCCATAAATACGGCGGCAATCGCCGGCAGGGACAGCGTGGTCTGCTGCTGGATGCGCAGTATTAGTTGGATCAGCAGCAGGTGGTTTTCACTGTAGAGGGACAGGTTAGGCCTGGGCTTGCGTGGTTTCGGTAGCAAGTCGGCGCGCAAATAGTATTTGATCATGTCGCGGGAGACGCCGGAGGCGTCAACCAGTTCCGACATGCGGTACTTCCTGACCTCGGTCACTGGCGCTTTCAGTCTGTGTTTGGCCATACTATTTTTCTTGGGGATGTCGCGTTCGGTTATTATAGATAATTTCTTGACACACTCAATAGATAATACTATTATCCAACAAAGACGTTGCGGTATTATCCCCTAATTGCCAGAGGCCAGCCACATGGGCGTTGCAGAACACATTAACCAGTCCAACACACCGGTCAGCATAGAAGTCAGGAAATTTGACCCGCAAGCGACCCAGGCATCGACGGAGTATTTCTTTGATAACGACCCCTTCAAGACGCACTTTATGAATGCGCTCTCCATTCTTTTTCCCGAAGGAGAGCGCTTCTTTATTCGCTCTGTCCTGGCTTATCGGGACCAGATCAGTGATCCGAAATTGCTCAGAGAGATCAAGGATTTTTGTGCCCAGGAGGCGCAGCATACGCTGGTGCATGAGGCGATGAACGCGCTTGCGGCGCGGCACGGATATCCGGTGGCAAAGCTGGAATCCCTGGTGCGTCGCGATCTGCGCAGGTTCAGCAAGCGCGGCAACACGAGCAGTGCGGCGCGCCGCGCAGCGCTGGCGATGACAGTGTGTATGGAGCACTTTACCGCTATCCTTGCCTTCCAGGTGCTCACCAATGCCGAACACACCCAGCGGGGGCTTGATCCTGCCGTGCAGGCGCTGTTCAAGTGGCATGCCCTGGAAGAAACCGAACACAAGGGAGTGGCCTTTGATGTCTACCAGGCCACCAATGGCAGTCCCTTCTTCCTGCGCTTCGCCATGCTTATTTCAACGTTCTTCTTCCTGCTGGGTCTGTTTGTGAATCTGACGGTACTGCTATTCAAGGATGGCAGCATCCGCAAATGGTCCACATGGAAAACGGGCGTACAGTTCGTGTTTGGTCCCAGACAGGGTTTTCTGGTGCGGCCGTGGCGCGACTGGCTGGCGTTTTTCAAGCCCGGATTTCATCCCTGGAAGCAGCACATGGACCTGGATACACAGGCAGCCGGCGCCGGGATTGAAGCCTACATCGCATAGGTGCCCGTCATAGCTTTGCGGGCAGCGCTTGGGCATAATGCCTGCAGATCAAAACGCACAGGCCACTGGCTCGCGACTGCATGTATTATCAATATTTCGGGCTGACTGAAGCGCCATTTTCCATAGCGGTAAACCCCCGCTACCTGTTTATGAGTCCCCGTCATCGGGATGCACTGGCGCACCTGCTCTACGGGGTGGGTGCCGGCGGTGGTTTTATCCTGTTGACCGGTGAAGTGGGCACGGGCAAAACCACGATCAACCGCTGCCTGCTGGAGCAACTGCCTCCGGACACCGATGTTGCCATCATTCTCAATCCGGCCCTGAATGCCATTGAATTGCTGGCCAGCGCCTGTGATGAATTGGGCATACAGTACGATCCGCAACAGCACACGCTCAAGACCCTCACGGACAAGCTGCACAGCTTTCTGCTCGAAAATCACGCCCGGGGCCGCAGGACGGTACTGCTGATTGACGAGGCGCAGCATCTGGACTTTGACGTGCTGGAGCAGATCAGGTTGCTGACCAATCTGGAAACCAACAGCGAGAAACTGCTGCAGATTATCCTGATTGGCCAGCCGGAACTGGCCCACATGTTGGCGCAACCCGAGCTGCGCCAGCTGAATCAACGCATTACTGCACGTTATAATCTGGACCCACTGAATCTCGATGAGACCGGGTCGTATATCCAACACCGCTTGCAGGTAGCGGGCATGAGTCCGGAGCGGGTGATTTTTCCCGATGCCGTGGTGCGGGGTATCTACAAGGCCACCCGTGGCATTCCCCGCGTCATCAATGTCCTGTGTGATCGCAT
>Ga0163144_10009700_pt1 | contig 20649 bp, 13 predicted proteins | sample OliLak19BULKMAT1_FD_123175 | JGI IMG/M metagenome (GOLD analysis project Ga0163144, IMG submission 123175) | Freshwater microbial mat bacterial communities from Lake Vanda, McMurdo Dry Valleys, Antarctica - Oligotrophic Lake LV.19.BULKMAT1 | ecosystem: Environmental > Aquatic > Freshwater >... | reverse complement strand
GCAGTGGTGCATTGCAGGATGGACAGCTCATTGCCAAAGGGCTTCAAAAAAGCAAGTGTCGCATCCAGTTCTGACATCGAACTCATGCCGGAAGAAAGGATGATGGGCTTACCCGTTTGGGCTATTTTTTCAAGCATCAATAGGTTGTTAACCTCGCCTGAACCTATTTTATAGCGCTGTACGCCAATGCTTTCGAGCAAATCCACCGCAGCTTTGCTGAATGGGGAGGCCATAAACTCGACACCTTTTTCTGTGCAATGATTTTTGAGCCCCGCCCATTGGACAGGTGTAAACTCCATGCGCTTCCAATAATCGTATCGGGTCGGGTCTTCAACAGAAAATTTCACCCGAAAAGGTTCATGTTCACTGCTCTCCGCTTCGGCAATATGCACCTGGAATTTCACCGCATCAACGCCTGCTTCTGCAGCGGCATCGATATACGAATGGGCGATTCCCAAGCTTCCATCGTGCGCATTGCCCACTTCTGCGATCAAAAAAATACTCATTTTCGCTTTTTCGGCAATAGTTTTTTCCACCAGGTTTTTTTCTTGCTTTCGTCGTAATAGCCGCCATATCCATACCCGTACCCATAACCATACCCGTAGCCATAGCCGTAGCCGTAACCGGATTTAGCTTGGAGTCCATTCAGCACGACCGCCAGGTTGGGTAGCCTGTTTTGTCGGTACAGTTCGTCCAGAAGCTTTAACATACCCTTTCTTGTTTCGCCATGCCGTACCACATACAAGTTTACGCTGGCAAATTGGCTGAGCAAAAACGCATCGGCGACCAAACCTACAGGCGGTGTATCAATGATGACGTAATCGTATTCAGCCTGGATACTTGTAATTAAGTTTCGGAGTTTTTCAGTTAACAGGAGTTCAGCAGGATTGGGTGGCACGGGGCCACTGCCGATAAAATGGAGGTTTGGGTGCAGGTCTGAGGGCTGAATAATATCTTGAATGGAGGCTTGGCCGACCAAATAGTTGCTGATGCCCGTTCCGGTATTGCTTTTGTTGAGGTAAGTACCGAGTTTTGGTTTGCGCAGGTCTAATCCAATTATTATGGTTTTCTTGTCGGTCAGCGCAAGGGTCAGTCCCAGGTTGACGGCAATAAAAGTCTTACCTTCTCCACTGCTGGTGGAGGTAACCAGGATGGTATGCTGTGGCTGATTTGAGTTGATAAATTGCAGGTTGGTGCGCAGGAGTCGGAACATTTCCGCCACAGCGCTGCGATCGCCCGCGTTAACCACGATACCCCCATCTCCCTGCGCCACGCCGCCAATAATTGGTGCATCGGTCACCTTTCGGATATCGTCTTCCGAACGGATTTTGTCGTTGAGCAGGTCCAGCAGCCATACTAAAAGTGCCGCAAAGCCAAGTCCCAAAACCAGCGCCAACGTGTAGATCATTTTCGGGTCGGGGAAAATGGGCAGCTTGTTATAGCGCGCTGGATCAACTACCCTGGAACCTGCCACCGCTGTTGCCAAACTCAGGGAGGTTTCCTCCCGTTTTTGCAACAGGTATAAGTATAGGTTCTGTTTGATGCTTTGTTGGCGCATGATCTCCTGGAGTTCTCGCTCCAGTTTAGGCGCCTGGCGGATTTTTCCCGTCAGCAGGCCGCGTTTTTCCTTTGTCTTTTGCAAGGTCTCTTCCAGCCTGCTATCGACGCGCTTTATCGTTTCCTGGATATTGTCAAAAAGGGTGGCAATTTGTAGGTTCAGGTTGATCAAAACTGGATTATCAGGCTTTGCGGTCCGTTGTAGCCGCTCTCTGTTCAGCAACTGCTCGTTGTAGGCTGAAATCAACTCTGTCAGTCGGCCGTCTTGTGCGCTGAGGTTGGCAGGAATAAGGTTGTTTTGTCCTGCGTTGCTTTGCAGGTAAAGGGTCATGCTGTTCAAAACGCTGCGTTGTACCTCATTTTCAGCAACAGTTTGATCCAACATTGAGAGCTCATCCAACACGATGTCGATGCCTTTTTCAACCTTGATCCCGATTTCGTTGCGCTGTTTATAGGTTTGTACAGAGCCTTCCACCCCTGCCAATTCATTGGTCAAATAAATCAGCCGGTCTTCAATAAAATTGATGGTGCGCTGGCTTACTTTGTTTTTGTCCTCAATAGCCGCTTCATTATAGCTTTCCACCAAGGTATTCAGAATGTCCATGCCTTTCGCCGGGACGGGGTCTACCAATTTCAACTCCAGAACGCTGGAGTAGCTACTTAAAGGTTTTACAGAAAGCCTGTTTGCATAGCGAACGCCTTGATTGTCAATATTGTAAAACCTGATTTCAAGCAAGCCCTCTGCTGCGGGTCCCGGATAATTTCGTTTTAGCTTGAAACCGCCTCCTTTGACGACAACCCATTCTCCGAATCGGTGGGTGCTGTTACTTTCTGCTTGCACGAATTCAAAAACCGCATCGTCTACACATTTGACTGTCAACTTTCCGGGGCCATTGCCAGCATGTACAAATGAATCCAGCATGATGGGGCTTTGCCGATACAGCTCGTCCCCATGAATTCGTCCTAAGGAATGGTACTCAACATCCAAACCCAATTTGCGCATCGCTTCTTTCATCAAAGTCTCGGATTTCAGGATCTGGATTTCATTTTCCAAATTTTTAGAGCCTTTCAAAATACCCAAATCCTTAAAAAGCGCCTCTTCTGAAATTCCGGATGAATTACTTTCCGAATCGTCTTTAATCAATAGGGAGCTTTTAACTTCAAATTGAGAAGGTGTGTACCGCAAATACAGCCAGGCAACTGCAAGCGCTGTACCCAAGAGTAAAATGTACAAATACCAATATTGGACAATATACTTGTACAAGAAGGGACGCAGCTCAAACGCTGGTTCCTCTGATGCAAAGAGGTCGAAGATTTTAGAAGGTTGAGTGGTATCAGGTTTCATGAAAAAGGGGTTTCGGGTTTCAGGTTTCAAGGTTTCAGGTTAAGGGTTCGATCTCTTGGCTTATGCTAATAACTTAGACCAAGCAAAGGAACCCTTAACCTGAAACCTTGAAACCTGAAACCCTGAAACCAATTTTAGCGAAATATGAGGATGAAGATGTTTGCCACAATAGCCCCGGCGGAAACCCAAGGCAGCACTTTTGTGGCCTGGTCGCTGACAATGCTGGTCTTTTGTTTGAGGGGCTCTACGTACAGCACGTCGTTTTGTTTTAGGTAATAAAACGGCGAACTGAATACATTTCTGTCTTGTAAGTCTATTCGGCCAAATTCGCGCCTGCCGTCCTGCTCGCGGATGATGAGGATGTTTTTTCGATTGCCGTAGTTGGTGAGGTCGCCAGCAAGTCCGATGGCTTCCAGCACGGTCACGCTCCGCTCTGGCAAAGTATATGTGGCTGGCCTGGCCACTTCGCCCAGCACGGTGAATTTGAAATTCAGCCAGCGCACATTCACAATTGGGTTGTTGATGTATTGGCCGATTTTTGCCTTGAAGGTATCTCTGGCCTGCTCGATACTCAGCCCTGCGAGGTGTAATTTTCCCAGGATCGGAAATTCTATATCGCCTTGTTGGTCAACGAGAAAGTTGTTGCCTGTTACGTTGTTTTCTTCTTTCGTGCGTGCGCCGATGCCTTGCAGGGTAAAGGGTGCCACCGCCACGGGATCGGCGGCATACACACCGATTTCCAATAAATCATCAGGTTGGATACGAATGTCGGATGCTGTTGGTATGGGTTGCGCGCCGGTGGGGAAAGCTGGGCCCTCGTTGAAGTTGACCAATAGTTTGTGGTCGACGCATGAAGCGAGGCTTATGGTTAGGGATAAGAAAAATGCAAGGGATTTCATTGGGTTTAATGTGATAATTTGAAAATGGGATAATTTGATAACGGGGGGCAATAGCTAAGCTAATGATTCGTGCAGAATACTTGATCCTAAATACAGTGTTTCCTTTGGTTTATCGGGTGGATGAGGTCTACGTTTAATACTTGGACATTGGACATTAGTTTTTTTGCACAGGGAATCTACTACAGTGCTGTCGTCAAAATCGCTAAGTCAAGGACATTGCCCTTCAAGCCCTGATGCCAAGCGACTGTCCGCTCCAGCCCCTCTGCCACACTAACTTGCGGTTCATAACCCAAATACGAACGCGCTTTCGAAATATCGGCCAGTGAATGTGGTATATCCCCGGGTCGGGCCGGGCCAAAAACAGGCTCCATATCTACTTCCATCAAGCTGCACACGGTTTCGTACAGTTCCAGCAAGGTGGTTTCTGCCCCAAAAGCGATGTTAAAAACCTCGCCAATTGCTTGGGTGTTTTCACAAAAAAGGGCGTGTAGGTTGGCTTGCACCGCATTTTCAACATAGGTGAAGTCCCGGCTATGGGTACCATCGCCGTTAATGGTTGGCGCAATGCCAAGCATTAATTGATTGATGAACAACGGTATAGCAGCGGCATAAGCGCCATTTGGACTTTGCCTTGGCCCAAAAACATTGAAATAGCGCAAGCCGATCACTTCCAGTCCATAGGTTCGGTGATACACCGAAGCATAAAGTTCGTTCACGTATTTTGTCACGGCGTAGGGTGACATCGGTTTCCCAATTTGATCTTCCACCTTTGGGAGTTTTTTACTGTCGCCATAGGTAGAAGACGAAGCGGCATACACTACCCGCTTAACACCAGATGCTTTAGCTGCATGTAAAATGTGCAGCATTCCGGTAATATTCACCGCATGGGTTGAGAGCGGATCAGCAATAGAGCGCGGAACTGAACCAAGTGCTGCCTGGTGGCTGACCATATTCATGCCCGCACAGGCTTTCATACAAGTATCAAAATCACGGATATCCCCTTCGATAAATTCAAATCGTGGGTTCCCGAAATGCTGTTCGATGTTCTGTAGAAACCCTGTAGAAAGGTTGTCGAGTACCCTGACCTTGGTGATGCGTGGATCGAGGAGTAGGGCAGCGAGTAGGTTGGAGCCGATGAAGCCAGCGCCGCCGGTGAGTAGAACCCCTGCCCATCCCACTTCGGGCATGGGGGCGTCATCCGACCTCGTTACGGAATTGTGGGCACCCTGGCGAATTGGCACGTGGCTGTTTTTTTTCAAAAGGTGTTAATTCAAAATATTATAGTTGCAAGCCCTTAAGAATTCAGGCTTTAATACGCCAAGGTGGTGGTTATTCTTGAGCAAAGTCGGATGTAGCCCCCATCCCCGAAGGGGGAAGGGCAGGGGGCGGGGTTAAAAACGGGTGCCCCACCACCGCCAAACCCGCCAAAGGATGATAATCCCCCACCAGCCCAACAGGCACCGTATTTCGGATATGATGCGCAATTTCCACCGCAGGCAGTGCATCTAAAAGCCCAAAGCCATTTCCCTGCATAATGTCTTGATAACTTAGCGTATGTAAATCCGTAAATCCTTCGCTGAATTCAATGGATTCGCCGTTCATAGTTATGGCGCGGAAGGTGCGCTTTCCTGCTTCGGCCGCCTCTTTCGGCAGCGTATCAGCATTGATGCTCAGAAACCAGCGCACACGGGCGTGTTCCAGTTCGAGATATCCGGCAGCGCGATCATGGGTGTGCAGGTGTACGGTGTTTTTTTGAACCTTTCCGAAAACCCAAGTGAGCATATCAAAGAAGTGGATGCCGATATTGGTGGCGATACCGCCTGATTTTTCAACATTTCCTTTCCAACTGCTGTAGTACCAATTGCCCCGGGACGTGATGTAGGTCAGGTCGAGATCGTGGATTTTGTTTTCCTGGGCAACGCGTTCCTTCAATGCTTGAATAGCAGGGTGTAAGCGCAATTGCAGGATGGTAGACACCCGTTTTCCCGTTTCTCGTTCGCTTTCTTGTAATGCTTCAATGTTCCAGGGATTTAAAACCAGTGGTTTCTCACAAATCACATCGGCGCCAAGCCGAAGACCGAAACGGATATGGGCATCGTGGAGGTAATTAGGCGAACATATACTCACAAAATCAATGGCTTGCTCCCGACGTTTCAGCTTTTCCAAGTGCCGGTCGAAACGTTCAAATTCCGTAAAAAAATCGGCATTGGGGAAATAGCTGTCCAATACCCCAACAGAATCATTGGGGTCGTATGCCGCAAGCAACTGGCTGCCCGTGTCGCGCATGGCCTTCAGGTGGCGCGGGGCTACGTAGCCAGCAGCACCGATGAGGGCAAAGAAGGGTTGATTGGGAGTTTCTGGTAGAGAAGGCTTCAACGTCTCGCTTTATTTAAGATGAACCTTATTTAAATATCGCCACTGCTACTTTTGCATCCACCCACACCGTATCGTGCTCAAAATCGAGCTTGATTCGCCATTTTTGCATGGTTGCTGCGCCAATTATTGCTTCTTCAGACAAACCGGGAATTACAATTAATTCATCAGAAAGACGCGTATCGTTAAGGTAGAATTCAAGGCGGACTGTATGCTCAACCCTTATTTCATGGCCTCCACTTGCAGTCTGGATGTGCATGACATCAGGCAGGGGTTCCAGGTTAGCAAGCCTTGCTGCCACATCAGGGCGAATGCACGAAAAAGATGCTCCGCTATCGAAAAGCGAAACTAGGTTTGCTTGGCCCTTAGAGCCTTTGAAAAGCATGGGAAATTTAAGTATCGACATGGTTAGGGTAGTTTTCTTTCAAATATAAACCTTTCCAAGGAGTTTTGCAATCCCACTTATCCTCTCGCCTCAAAAAACGCCTTCACCGCTCCCGTTACCTTCTCCAATATCTCCTCCGTCATTTCCGAGTGCATGGGCAAAGAAAATACCGACGCGCACAACGCCTCCGTTACGGGAAATTCGCCGCCTGGCCAGTATTGGGCAAAAGCAGGTTGTTTGTACAGCGAAACCGGGTAATAGATCATCATGGAAACGCCATGCTCTTGCAAATACGCTTTCAGTGCATCCCGCAATTCCACCGAATTTGGTGCCGTTATCTGAAGGGTGTATTGGTGAAATACGTGCGTGGAGTTTGGCTCCCTGGCGGGTATTTTCAATTCAGGGATTTGAGCGAAAACCCGGTCATAATAGGCTGCAGCACGGCCACGGGCGGCATTGTAGGTGTCCAGGTGTTTCAGTTTGGCATTCAAAACCACAGCCTGCATGGCGTCGAGCCGAGAGTTTACACCGATTTCGTCGTGGTAATACTGTTTTGATTGGCCGTGGTTGGCAATCATGCGGGCTTTAGCTGCCAGGGCATCATCATTGGTCATCATAGCACCACCATCGCCATAGCAACCCAGGTTTTTTGAAGGAAAAAAGGAGGTGCAGCCGTAGTGGCCGATGGCACCGGTTTTTCTGACAGTACCATCAGCAGACTTGTAATCAGACCCGATGGCTTGCGCATTGTCCTCGATGACAAATAGACCGTGTTTTTTGGCCAGGGCCATAATTGGATCCATATCAGCGCTTTGACCAAACAGGTGCACCGGAACAATGGCTTTTGTTTTGGGCGTAATGACAGCTTCTATATGTTTTGCCGTGATGTTCATTGTATCGGGGTCAACATCGGTCATGACAGGGGTAAGCCCCAGCAAACCAATGACTTCTGCGGTAGCCACATAAGTAAAAGCCGGCACAATAACCTCATCTCCGGGTTTCAACCCCAAGGCCATCATCGCTATTTGAAGCGCATCGGTGCCGTTTGCACAGGGAATGACGTGTTTCACGCCCAAGTATGTTTCCAGGTCTTCCCGAAAGCGGTTCACCTTCGGTCCGCCGATAAACATACAAGTGTCCAACACCTCCTGCATTTCCCGGTCAATTTCACTTTTGATCTTTTGGTATTGGGTTTTTAAATCGACCATTTGAATCATAAGAATTAATTTAATAAGTTATGAGAGATGAGTTATGAGTTATGAGTTATGAGTTATGAGTTATGAGTTATGAGTTATGAGTTATGAGTTATGAGTTATGAGTTATGAGTTATGAGTTTGCACAGCGCTTGTGGTTTTGATGAGCTTTTGAGTTTCAGCACCTTAATTTATTTCTTCGCTCAGGTGCTGAAAAATACTTCTAACGTAAAACACAAATGCTGTGCAAACTCATAACTCATCACTCATAACTCATCACTCAACTCTCATCACTAAAAAAAAATGGCTTCGCCTTTCATAAGTTGCAAGCACTTACGTTCCGAGCTTTGTATGTGATTGATAGCCAGGACATTAAAAATGTCATACTTGTCATTGTTCGTTTGGGCTTTTTGGGCTATTCGCGCTAAAGCCGCCAGTATTCAATCCGCTCATCAACGTCTTTGTAAACCCCTTTTAAGTCCATAAGAATGGGTTTTTCATTCGAAATAGACATGAAGAAGTCGCTATCAAATGCGTTGAATTCCTGATGCGCTACGGCTACGATAACCGCATCATAGCCGTCAGATATTTTATCCACCAAAGTTAGTTTGTACTCGTGCGCCACTTCATTGGGGGAGGCATGGGGGTCAACCACGTGTACATTGACCGAAAAATCCTGCAGCTCGCGCACAAGGGCCGCAACTTTAGAGTTTCGGATGTCTGCCACGTTTTCTTTGAAAGTGATGCCCAATACCAATACTTTAGCCTGGCTTGGGTTCTTTTCCCGTTGAATGAGCAATTGAACCAGTCGTTTAGCGATCCAACCCGGCATCCCGTCATTGACCCGGCGACCGCTTAGAATCACCTGGGGTTCGTAGCCTTGCTCCACAGCTTTGTATAATAGATAGTACGGATCCACGCCGATGCAATGGCCGCCGACCAGGCCTGGGTAAAATTTCAGGAAATTCCATTTGGTGGCAGCGGCCTTAATTACCTCATGGGTATCAATGCCCATGCGGTCGAAAATGATGGCCAATTCATTCATCAACGAGATATTCAAGTCGCGTTGGGTGTTTTCGATCACCTTGGCGGCTTCTGCGACTTTGATGCTGCTGGCTTCATATACACCGGCTTCGATGACTTGCCGGTAGATTTTGGAGATATTTTCGAGCGCTTCCTGGTCGCAAGCCGATACAATTTTGAGGATTTTGGTCAATGGGCGCATTTTGTCTCCCGGATTGATACGTTCCGGTGAGTATCCTATTTTAAAGTCATTTCCCATTTTTAGTCCTGAAACCGATTCCAAAATAGGAAGGCAATCCTCTTCTGTACATCCAGGGTAGACGGTGGATTCATACACGACATAATCGTCTGGCTTTAAGGAATTGCCAATATCCAGCGATGCCTTTTTCAGGGGCCTTAAGTCAGGCACCTTGTGCTCATCAATATCGGTCGGCACGGTCACGATAAAAAAGTGCGCTGATTTAAGCGCTGCTGGGTCGCTGGTAAAAATAATATCAGCGCCTGTAAATGCTTCGGGTTCGAGTTCCCGACTGGGATCTTCCCCTCGTTGCATCATTTCAACCCGACTATGGTCCACATCAAACCCTATTACCCTAAAATGTTTGGCAAAGGCGAGCGCCAGGGGCAATCCAACGTAGCCTAAGCCAATAACGGCCACACTTTTTTCTTTATGAAGTAATGCTTCGTACATGCTAAGCACTCGTTTGTTCGTGATTGCGCCACAATAAATGTGGGCCGGGCTCAAATTTAGTCCAGTCGATATGGATACTGATTCAGCATTGGAATAGAGGAGACATTGAATTTTCGCCCCACCAAAGTTTAGAAGAAATGAGGGCAGCAATCATGTTGGAAGATTGGGCAGCAAAATTACTCAAAGTTGATAGGCGTAGTGGTAATTCATGCTATTTCTTTTGAAATATTATGGAGATTGTACAAAATAAGAGAAAACCATCATTGCCCAAAGGGGAGCATCTATCTTCGCGCCAACAATCAGTGTCTAAACCAATGCCTTTTCTTACCCGCAACCGTGATATTTTTTTGCTGGGAATCTTGCTGATACTTGTAACAGCTTGGTTAAGTATGGGTTATCATCATCCAGATGAGCATTACCAGATTTGGGAATTTGCCAAATACAAGTTGGGTGAATCGCCGCTCGGTGATCTTCCCTGGGAATTTGAGGCCCAGATGCGGCCGGGATTACAGCCGTTTTTGGCCTACTGTGCCATCATTGGAAGCCGGTTTGTCGGCATTGAAGATCCATTTTTGCTCATGAGTTTGGTGCGGTTGTTGACGGGTTTGCTGGCTTTTGGGGTGTATTGGAAATGGTGGGAAGCGTTGGCACCAACCTTGCGCGATGGCGGGCGGTTGTTGCGTCTTAGTCTGGTGTTTTTTTGGCTGTTGCCATACCTGAATGTACGTTTCTCTTCCGAAAACTTGTCAGGAATTGCGTTTCTGGGTGGCTTGTTGCTGCTCTATCCCAACCCTCAGGCGGTATCGGCCAAAAAGCTTTTTTGTGCGGGACTGCTACTCTGTCTGTCATTTTTCTTTCGCTATCAAATTGCCTTTGCAGGGCTCGGCCTGGTCGCTTGGTTGCTGTTTGTTCCCAAGGTATCCATCCGCAGTTGGCTGTATTTATCAGGCGGCGTTTTAGTAGCGATGGTGGTAGGATTTGCTGCCGACTTTTGGTTGTACGGCGAATGGTCATGGGTGCCTTATGAATATTTTTCTCAAAATGTGTTGGAAGGCAAGGCCGCAGGGTTTGGGGTGTCACCGTGGTGGTGGTATTTTAGAGAATTTCCCTTGTTGCTGGTACCGCCGCTGAGTTTGTTTCTGCTATGGTTTATGGGCATAGGCATCTGGCGTTATCCCAAACATGTATTTGTCTGGTGCCTGATCCCGTTTGTGTTGGGTCATTCCATGGCTGCCCATAAGGAAACCCGGTTTTTGTTTCCGATGATATTTCCCATGTTTTGCCTGGCAGCGCTGGGTTGGGATTATTTTTCAGCACATAAAACAATGCCCAAATGGTTAGGCGGGGCATTCAAATTCGCTGTCGTCCTCAATTTTTTACTTTTGACGTTCCGGTGTTTGTATCCAGCAAACGACCGCTTTACCTACGAAAAATTCATGCGCGAATACGCTGTGGAGCATCCCGAGGCGGTTATCTATTGGCAAAGCAAAGAGGGGCAAAAAAAGGAAACACTGACGCTGCACTTTTTTCAATCGCCCTGGATGAAGAATGTGGTAACCGATCGCTTTGAACAATTGAACGATAAAGCTTTGTTTCAACCTAAAACCGGGGATTTGATTTGTTTCAGGACCGTAGATGTCCAATTTGTGCCAGAAGGATTTTCTATGGAACTGGTGTACAAATGGTTTCCAGACTGGTTGTTGCGCTACAATCCCAATCAATGGCAACAGAGAACCCAAATTTGGAAGGTTTATGAAGTCGTAAAAACAGACGGAAATTAGCACATCTCCAAAGTTGCACAATTTTATAGCAGCGTTTTCACAGATAAATTGCATCTTCGCTTTTAAACAAGCTCCAAGATTTACATACCTGATTTTCATTTCTCACCAATCTATTTACCACCATGCGGTTATCGATTACATGTTTAACATTGCTCTTTTTGTTTGCTTTTGGCAACGCAGGAGCGCAGTCATCACAAGATGCCACCGTGCCCCTTTCAGCTACGGTAAGTCTTTCACCCAACAGTGTCACTTTAAACTGGCCCAACCCTAGCGGCGATGCGGACCTGTTGGTCTTGCGCCGGACAAAAGGCCAGATGGGCAATCAATGGGTACAAGTCCTGTTTGACACCAGCAGCACCTTGACCACTTACACGGACAATATCGGCATTGTCCTTGGCCAAACGTACGAATATGTCATCCAGCGCAACACAACGCTGAGTGCTTTTGGTTATGCACATGTTGCAGTGCGCGCTCCGGTAGTTGATAACAGGGGCAAAATCCTGATTATCATGGATTCCATCACGGCAGATGCCATCGGTGTGGAACTGGTGCGCATGAAAAATGACATGCGCGGCGATGGCTGGGTGACCACACCAGTAAAAATAGGGCCAAGTGCCACGGTTCAGTCCGTGAAAGCCATGATTACGGCAGCCTACAACGCCGACCCCCAAAACTTGAAATCTGTATTGCTGATTGGCGATGTACCCATCCCTTATTCTGGCAACGCCAACTGGGATGGACATCCGGAACACGCCGGAGCTTGGCCAGCAGATTCATATTATGGAGATATTAATGGCAATTGGACGGATTCGGGTGTAAATAACACCACACCAGCCCGCGATGCGAACGACAATGTACCTGGTGACGGGAAATTTGACCAGAGCATCATTCCAAGTGCTGTGGAACTACAAGTAGGGCGTATCGATTTCAGGCGGCTGAACGCCCCTGCTTTTGGCGAGCCAGATGCAATAGGTTTGGTACGTCGATATTTGGATAAAAACCATGCTTGGCGTACGGGCGTTTACACGGTACAAAACAAGGCTTTGGTTGACGATAATTTTGGTTATTTCGGCGGAGAATCCTTCGCATCCGATGGTTTCAGAAATGCTTACCCGTTAGTGGGCGCGTCGAACATCGTCACTAATATTGACTTTATAGACGGCAGCGCCACAGATCGCTGGCTTTTGGGCTATGGTTGTGGTGGTGGAAACTATCAAGGTGCAAGTGGCATTGGCAGTAGCACTGATTTCGCTACGAAAGAAGTAAACATTGTTTTTTCAAATCTATTTGGAAGTTATTTCGGTGATTGGGATTTTGAAACCAATCCCTTTATGCCTTCTGCACTGGCATCCCGTGGCGGCATCCTGACTTGCTCCTGGGCGGGGCGCCCGCACTGGTTCAACCAAGCGCTTGCTTCAGGTGAAACCATCGGCTTTTGCCATAAAGAGACACAGAATGCCCAATTCAACAACGGCTTTTTCCAATCGCAGGTTGGCGAGAGCGGTGCGCATACGGCTTTGTTGGGCGATCCAACGTTGCGGGCACATATCGTAGCACCTCCAACAGATGTTCTGGTAGAGAATACTTGCACGGGTGTTCAAATTACCTGGGCTGCGCCTGCCGAGACAGTGGATGGCTACCATATTTACAGAAGCCTTTCCAATGATGGACCTTACGCCCGAATAAGCACTAATATGATCACGGGGACAACGTTCTTTGATGATAATACCGTGGCAGATACTTTGTTTTATCAGGTTCGCGCCATTAAAACCCAGGTGTCTCCAGGTGGTGGTATTTACCTCAATAACAGCATAGGGCCGATCGCATATTTGGTGCATACGCCAGCGACTCCACCAACAATTTCTGTTCAAGGTGGCACCCTCACTTGTGCTAACTTTTCTATTGGGCTAGCCGTGAACAGCAATACCCAGATTGTTGACTGGGCATGGTCAGGGCCGTTTGGTGCCAATTCGACCAATGACATATTTACAATTTCTGATGCAGGTGCCTACAATGTTGTCGTAACAGATGTGAACGGTTGTACCGCAACAGGTTCAACCTTTGTAGATCAAAATACCATCCCTCCAGTGCTGAACATTGTTTCTACCGGGATATTGACTTGTTTGAATTTGTCGTCTACCCTGTCTGTAACCTCTGCTTCAGCCCTGGACATGGGCTCTTTTCAATGGTCGTCAGGTGAAACAACGCCTACCATTACGGTTGGTACGCCAGTCACTTATGAGGTGTTTGTGAACAGTGTAGATAATGGCTGTCCAGGCGAAGCAACTTTCTCTTTGACCGCCAATACGGCCCTTCCAGAAGTTGATTTCCCGAGCCCGCTTACTTACTATTGCCTCAATTCTTGCGCTTCGGTAGAACTGCCAGCTTCTGCTGAATATGATTATTCTATGAATGGAATGCCGCTGATACAAGGTGTGGCTGTGCTATTTTGTGATCCCGGCGTGTATACCATTCAAACGGTATCAAATGTCAATGGCTGTTCTGTTGAAAATGACATTGAAGTACTGGCAGATATCAGCGAGCCTGGCGCTTCAATTAGCAGCTCGGGAACCCTAAGCTGTCAAAATACGTCTGTTCAACTAATGGGCAGCTCAATGACAGCATTTGTGACGTATCAATGGAGTGGCGCAGGCATTAACGCTACAAATGTCAACCAACAAAGCCCTACTGTTTCACTGCCAGGGATTTATTCGCTTATTGTCACCGATATCACCACTGGCTGTACTTCTTCGGCACAATATGCAGTTGAAACGGATGGTAGTGTGCCTGTAATTACAGGTGCAGGTGGTGAAGTTACCTGTAATGATCCTCTAGTTACACTGGTCGCTACCAGTAATATTCCCAATTCAATGTTTTTATGGACGGGACCGGGAGGCTTTTCTTCAACCGACCAAAATCCGTCGACAAGCTTCCCTGGAACTTACACGCTACGCGTAACGGCTCCATCAGGTTGTACCAACTCTCTGACAACAGTTGTGCTTAATAACACACAATTCCCGATGGTTGATGTTCCATCAAATATCCCAGTGCTAAACTGCACAAATCCTTGTGTTACCGTCCAGTTGATCCCAATCACTTCTGGCTTGATTATAGCCCCGGTTGAGGTTTGCGCTCCTGGCATCCAGGTGGTGACCGTGACGGGTAGCAATGGATGTGCTATTAACGTATCATTTGTCGTGAATGCGGCACCAACTTTTTCTGCTTCCTTGGAACCATACTTCCTGGATTGTGATGGATCTATCGCGATAACAGCACTGGCAAATGGCGGTACGCTGCCATACAGCTACCTGTGGTCCAATGGCTCAACATTCTCTTCTGCGCTGTATTTTGCTGGTGGTGCCCCAATTAGTGTAATTGTGTCTGACGCTGGCGGATGTTCCTGGGAAAGTGATACCCTGACGGTAGCGGCTGTTCCTCTGGTGCTGATTTCAGCGAATATTTCCAATGAAAGCGGTCCCGGTCTCAACAATGGTGCCATTAGCTTGGTGGTTACTGGTGGCACGCCACCTTTTGCCTACATCTGGAGCAATGGGGCAACAACCACAGGCATTTCTGGCCTTGCTGGCGGTACGTATACGGTTACCATTACAGAAAGTAGCACAGGCTGTACGTCCGTTTCAGCTTTTACAGTAGAGACGACTTCTGGCACGGATGAAGCTGCTTATTTGCGCAGTTTTGCGCTTTCGCCAAACCCGACAACGGGTCTGACAACTTTGACCCTGAAATTGGACAATCAAATGCCCGTTAAAGTTGAAGTAAGAGATGTACTGGGCCGTCTGGTGCTTGAAAACGCAAGAATAGTCACCGCTGACGTAACATTGCCAATCGACTTGTCTCAACAAGCTGCGGGCGTGTACAACGTTGCGGTGCTCGTTGACAACCAGGTTTTTGTGCGGCGCTTGGTAGTGGTTAAATAAAGTATCAGGAAGGGATCTCGAATTTTTTTAGAGATCGACGAATATTGTAAACATGAGTCATTTCGATTTTTCGAAATGGCTCATGTTTTTTGAGGGATATGGGTATTGAGATACTCCAATATTTTTCGGTAAGCTTCGGGGTGAAAACTTGTCCATTCCCCATGTTTTCTGAACCAGGTAGCTTGCCGTTTGGCATAGTTCCGGGAATGCTGTTTGATTTTTAAGATGGCATCTTCCAGTGAAATTTCTCCTTTGAAATGGGCGAAGAACTCTTCATAGCCCACCGTTTTCAAGGCAGGTTTGTCCTGGTAGGGTAGGAGTGCGTGCGCTTCTGCCTCCAAGCCTTGCCCAATCATTTGATCGACCCTTTTATTGATGCGTTCGTAGAGCACTGCCCTTGGGAGATCGAGCAAAATCTGAATAACAGCAAAAGGTCGGATTGCTTTGCTATTTTGTCGAAAGGAGGAATAGGGTAGACCCGTTTCCAGGCATACCTCCAAAGCGCGGCGCATCCTGGCTGGATTTTGCAGGTCGACAACTTTTAAGTATTCGGGGTCTAAAAAATGAAGTTGCTGTTGCATCCAGGCAAGTCCGCCTTCTTCAGCATTATGTGCCACCATGTCCTTTGTTTCCGGGCTGATTTCAGGAAAAATGTCGAGCCCTTCGCATACAGCCCTCAAATAGAGCCCAGAGCCGCCAACCATGATGGCGACATCCTTTGTTTCAAACACCTTGTCCAGTACTGAAAGTGCTTCCCGCTCAAAATCGCCGACACTGTAATCTTCTGTAATCGAAAGATTGTCAATAAAGTAATGTTTCGCGGCGGCCAGCTCCTGTGCAGAAGGCTTGGCAGTACCAATGCTCATTTCCCGAAAAAACTGTCGGCTGTCGGCTGAAAGAATGGCGGTGTTGAAATGTTGCGCCAATTGGATAGCCAAGGCTGTTTTTCCTGTAGCTGTAGCGCCGCCGATGACAATGAGGTACTTCATAGGGTATAGTTACGGCGCGCGCATCAAATAGGAGGAATATCAAAATGAAAAAGCCCAGTCTTTACAGACCGGGCTTTTTACGAGGAGCGGAAAACGAGATTCGAACTCGCGACCTCGACCTTGGCAAGGTCGCGCTCTACCAGCTGAGCTATTTCCGCGTTTAGCGGCGGCAAAGATAGTACGCCACCTTTCAAACGAGCAAATGTTTTTTGAAAAAAAATTAGAACGAGGCGTTTTTTTTCAAAAGGCAGGGAAATTATTCAGTTTCTTCAACTTTTGGCTCTAAATCGGCTTCTAATTTCCTTTTGTAGTAGAAATATGTTTCAATTTGAGCCCTTACCGGGATGTCATGCCCTGTTCTTCTGTACTCATTTTGGTTTTTGTTGTCTATGATTCTAGCTTTGACGTTGTCATTGATTTGCAATTCGATTAGGTTGCGGATTTCCTGCCGAATAGCAGGGTCGTACACAGGAAAGGTAGTTTCAATCCTGTAGCTAAGGTTGCGCTCCATCCAGTCGGCACTGCTCAGGAACATCAATTCATCTCCGCCGTTGTGAAAGATAAATATACGTGCATGCTCCAGAAACCTGTCGACAATGCTAATAACTTCAATGTTTTCACTCACGCCTTGAATACCGGGTTCCAGGCAGCAAATTCCGCGAATAATCAGGCGGATGCGCACACCTGCAGTGGATGCTTCGTATAATTTCTGGATAATCTCTTTGTCCTCCAGGCTATTAATTTTCAGGATCATACTGGCTTCATGCCCACCCTTAGCCACTGCTATCTCCTGATCGATTAAGGCGTATAGTTTGGTGCGTAGGTTGAATTTTCCGACCATTAGGTGTTGGAATTCCTGCGCTGGCGGTTTCACATTTTCCAGAAAACTGAAAACATTGCTCACTTCAGTGGTCAAACGCTGGTCTGCAGTGAAAATGGCGAAGTCGGAATATATTTTAGCAGTTTCTTCATGAAAGTTACCCGTGCCCAGGTAAGCATACAATTGAGGTTTCCCGCCTTCAATCCGACGGAACAGCGCGAGTTTTGAATGTACTTTAACGCCTGGGAAGGAGTAGTGTACCCGTACGCCTGCCTTTTCGAGCCGTTCGCCCCATTCCAGGTTGGTTGCTTCGTCGAACCTGGCTTTAATTTCTACAAATACTGACACCTGTTTGCCCCTTTGTATCGCTTCCATCAACGCCTGCAAGACTTTACTGTGCTTAGCTACCCGGTATTGGATTACCTTGATATGCGTTACGGTGGGGTCATGTGCTGCACGCTCAAAAAGGTTGATAACGGCTTGGAAGGACTGGTATGGCACGTGCAGCAATTTGTCGGATGCGCGAATGGCTTCGAATGGATTTTCGGTATCGTGCAGTACTGGATGGTGGAGCGGCGGTAATGGCTTGTATTTTAAGTGCGCTAAGTCAAAATCAGGAAATTTAAAAAAATCGAAGTTGTTGTGATAGCGACCCTCGGGCAGCATATCGTTTTTGCGCAGATCAAACGTGTCTTGCAAATACTCCAATAAGTGCGATGGCATTTCGCGGTCATATACAAATCGACTGGCAGGGCCAACCTGACGTTTTTGGAGGCTGGATTTTATTTTTTGCACCAAATCACCGGAATATTCATCGTCAATTTGCAAATCGCCGTCGCGGGTCAGCTTGATCGAATATGCATCCTGAATATCATAACCAGGGAAAAGTCGGGTCACGTTATGCCGTACAATATCATCCAGCATAATCAAATCATAGCGGCCTGAAGCCGAAGGCAGTACTACAAAGCGCGGCACCTGATCTGATGGGATTTTTACGAGGGCATACTCGCTGAGAGACAAGGGCTTCTTTTTTTGTCGAAGGTGCACCGCCAGGTAAAGGTGTGCATTTGCCAGAAAAGGATTGATGCGGTGCTTGACCAACAGTACAGGCATGACGAAGGGCAGCAGATTGTCTTGAAAATAGTTTTCTACAAACAGCTTATGGTCATCATTCAAATCGAGCCGCCGCAAGATGTTTACATGGTGCCTGCGCAGCTCCGGCACAATCTGTTCTTCAAATATTTGAGAAAATTCTACTTGTTGGCGGTTGACAATCTTGTGCACCTCCTTTAACAAGGTGCTTGGGTCAAACCCCAGTTGTGCCTTGGTCTTTTTGCCTACTTTTTTCAACTTTCGAATACCCGCCACCCTGATCCTGAAAAACTCGTCCAGATTGGAGGAGTAAATAGCCAAAAACTTCAATCGTTCCAATAAAGGTACCGCTGGGTCCTTTGCTTCTTGAAGTACCCGATAATTGAAGGATAACCAGGAAACATCGCGGTTGGTGTAAGGAAATGACGTCATTGGATTCAATTGAAAGTGAAATTTGTGAAAATACTGCCTGGACGCTGCACTAAGGTAAAAATAAAGCGCCCCGGTGTTGCCGGGGCGCTTGGTGCGGGAAGCGAGACTCGAACTCGCACGATCGTGAAATCACAGGTGTTTGAGACCAGCGCGTCTACCATTCCGCCATTCCCGCAACGTGCTTTTTCATCGTTTTATTCAAAAGCGGACGCAAACTTAGAGAGATTTTCTTTCACACGCAACAAGTACCTTTTTTTTAAAAAAAACTCTTTTGCAACCAGCAGTTCTGAGGGACTGGCTGCCGCTGCGGTCCAGGTTGTCAAAACAGCCCCTAAAGATGCCTCAAGGCTGTTTTCAAGGCTGTTTGCAGCGGCAAAAGCCTCCTGATATTGCGCTGGAGAAGGGTCGAATTCCAGCTCCATTATTTTTTCATTAATTTCCATCATCTCCATTAAAAACGCCTGGGAGATATTTTCTTCTGGGCCATCTTCGGAAAGCAGCCCATTCAATGTCAACACATACTTCAAACGCAGGTCTGGATCCGACAGCGTTTTGTAAGCCTTGTTGTTAAGCGTGGAAAGCTCCAACGATTGGTGTTGTTCCTCATCGGAGGCCAAAGTGTGAAAATCAGGGTGGAATTTGCGGCTATTTTCTAAATAGGCACTACGCAAAGCCGCAGCATCTACAAAGAGTGCTACTGGCAGGCCTAAAAATTCAAAATAGTTGGGTTGTGCCGCCGAATCCATGGTAATTGTTAGCTCAGAATAGTTTTTGCAAGAAATGCCGCCATACATCCAATCCGAGTGCCAAAACCATCAGGCCAAGCAACAGAAAGAAACCTACCGTAACAGCACGCTCCATAAACTTGTCACTCACTTTCTTGCCAGTAATAACCTCCCAGATCAGAAACAGTACATATCCTCCATCCAGTGCCGGAATGGGCAACAGGTTCATAAATGCGAGGATGATGCTCAACGAGGCCGTTACATTCCAAAAAACTTCCCAATCCCAGGACGGGCTAAACAATTTGCCAATACTGATCACGCTGCCCAGGTTGTCTTTTACGGAGATTTTACCGCTGAACATCTGGCCAAAAGCTTTGAGCTGGTTGTTCAGAAAAGCAACGCCCATTTTAACTCCGCCGGGTATGGCCTGTGCCAGGGAATATTTTTCGCGTTCAATTTTGAAAAAGCCATCGGGCTTGATGACAACGCCAATGGTGCCTTGTTCTGAAATTTCAACATTAAGGTCCTGGCGCTTACCATCACGTTCTATGCCCAGTGCTACTGTTTTGCCCTTGTTCTGTTGTGCAAACGCCGTGAATTGGTCAAAGTAGGGGATGGGTTGGCCATTGAATGCGACAATATGGTCACCTTTTAGCAGGCCTGCCTTTTCAGCAGATTTTCCTGCCGCCAATTGATTGATATAGAATGGGATGCGCGGGGTAAAAAGCGCGCTCTTGGAGACGTGTTGGCTGGTGATTTGCTGGGCAATGTCTTCTGAGAGCATGAAGGAAGTGTCAGCGCCATTGCGGTTTACTGTTATTTGCCGAACGTTGCCCAATACAACCGCTTCAATAAATGGGCTGGCATCAACCCTTGGGAAATCTTGGTCGCCGATTTTTGTCAGCACATCGCCTTGTTGGAAACCTTGTCGCAGCAGTACAGAATCATAAGCCATTCCGTATTGCTTTACCTCGCTGGTCGGCACATATCCTTTGCCAAAATACCAAAGCATCATGCCAAAAATAAAGAAACCCAGCAGGAAATTGACCGTAACCCCACCGAGCATGATGATGAGGCGTTGCCAGGCTGGCTTGGAGCGAAACTCCCAAGGTTGGGGTGGCAGTTTCATTTGCTCGGTATCCATGCTTTCATCCACCATACCGGATATTTTCACATATCCACCCAGTGGCAGCCAACCGATACCATATTCGGTTTCGCCTTTTTTAATTTTCCAAAGCGAATTAAAGGGCGCAAAATCAAAGAAAAGGTAGAATTTCTCGACGCGTGTCTTGAACCATTTCGCAGGAGCAAAGTGCCCCATTTCATGCAACACAATCAACAAAGAAAGACTTAAAAAGAACTGACAAACGATTGAAATAGTATCCATTATTATTTTTAAAAAGGTC
>Ga0163144_10009699_pt1 | contig 20651 bp, 16 predicted proteins | sample OliLak19BULKMAT1_FD_123175 | JGI IMG/M metagenome (GOLD analysis project Ga0163144, IMG submission 123175) | Freshwater microbial mat bacterial communities from Lake Vanda, McMurdo Dry Valleys, Antarctica - Oligotrophic Lake LV.19.BULKMAT1 | ecosystem: Environmental > Aquatic > Freshwater >... | reverse complement strand
TCAACTCACGGAAGCCCCATGCTTCGAAGACGTCCACGAACAACGTGATCATCTCCACGTCGGCGCCGGGCGCGGGCGAGCCGATCAGCTCGCAGCCGATCTGGCTGAACTGCCGATAGCGACCCTTCTGCGGACGGCCATAGCGGAACATCGGGCCCGCATACCACAGCCGGTGCACGCGCGAGCGGCCGCCCAGGCCATGCTCGAGATACGCGCGCACGACCCCCGCCGTGTTCTCGGGACGCAGCGCCAGATCGCGATCGCCGAGGTCGGTGAAGCGGTACATTTCTTTTTGAACGACATCGCTGGACTCACCGGAGGAGCGCGCGAAGAGTTCGTAGTCTTCGAATACCGGCGTGCGGATCTCGCCGTATCCATAGCGCGCGAAGACCTCGCGCGAGCGCGCTTCGGCCCAACGCCAGCGCAGCGTCTCTTCGGGGAGCAGGTCGCGCGTGCCGCGCGGGGCCTGATGCTTGGGTGCCATCGACTAGAGTTCCTCGTCCTTCACTAAGATCAGGTGCAACAGCTGCGATAGACACAGCCCGCAACTATCTGCGATCCAATCGAACACCGATGAATCCCGCCCCGTGGTGAACGACTGGAACTTCTCGTCCACGCCGGCCACCGTCATGCCGATCAGGAGCGTCAGGACCGTCACGAACAACGCCGTTCGGTGCGGCCGGGCGGCCCAGAACGCCCGCGCCAACAGCAGGCCGAGCCCCCCGTACTCCAGCAGGTGCATGAGTTTGTCGGAGTTCTGGTAGCGAAACGGCGGGCTCAGGTTGGGCTGCGCACTGAGGGTGAAGATGATGGCGACGTAAACGATCACCGGCAGCCAGGTCACGGCGAAGCCGCCCTGCCGCTTGGGGTACCCTTGCGTCAACCGACCCTCCGATTCCCACGACCATCCGGTCCAATGGACTGGCACAGTAGCATGGGGCGTTCGCCACGTGCCATCAGGCAGCAGCAGGCCGGAATTCCCCTCTCCAATCGTCTTCGAGATTGCGCTACGATGACGCTTCGGCCCGCGCTGTCATCCCCCCGACATGTGTGAGGCGTCGAGGGGATTCCATGGCCTCCATCGTCGGCTACACCAGTCTGCGCGCACGACTGCGGGTCGGGCTCAATCATCGTGAGCGGGTCCTTGGTTGGTTCCGGATCCTGCGCTACGTGCTGGTCCAAGGACCCTGGCGGCCGTATCTGATCCGCTACCATGCCGAGAAGAATGAGAACCCGCCTTTGCCAGTGCGCGCGGTCACGATGTTCGACGCGCTGGAGGACCGCGCCACAGCCGAAGCGCTCGATCGCGACGCGGTGACGAAGCGATTCCTCGCCCCCGATGGCACGATCGACGGCATCGTCGAGTGGGTACGCGCGAACGACGCCAAGCGGATCGACGATCCGCACGTCGATTGCGAAGGGGTCACGGCAATCGCGCACGACCCGCGCGTCATCGCGGTGGCGCGGCGCTATCTGGGCGCCGAGCCCATTCTGTTCACGAGCAAGATCTATTGGACACTTCCGCGCCCCGACGCACGCGGGCGCGTGGCCGCTGCAGCGGAGGGCGGCCAGTTCCACTACGACTTGGCGGATGTGAAGGCGGTGACGCTGTTCGTCTATCTCACCGATGTCGACGAAGCGAGCGGTCCACATGTGGCCGTCCGCGGGACCCAACGTCGGGTCACACTGGACCAGATCCTGCGCCGCACCATCAGCGACGAGTTGATCGAACAACGCTACCCCGGCCGGATCGAGATGATCCTTGGCCCGCGCGGCACCTGCTGGTTCGAGGACATCACCTGCTATCATAAGCAAGCCGTAGGGACGAAGTCGCGGCTCATGCTGAGCATCATCTACTCACTGCACCGCCGACCGTTGGACGACCTTGAGATGAGGCCTGCCTCGGGGAACGACAGTCGTCCCGCCGATCGCTTGCGACGGGCGGAGATCGCGGTCGGCCAGCATTGATGCTGAGCGCCACCCTGCGCTGTGATATTCGCCGGGGCGGCTTGACGGAACCGGCGCCAGTGGATAGATTGCCTGCCGCTTTCGGCCCTGCGCTTGTTTGCTCTCGCGCGGCCACCCGAAGTGCGCCGCTAGCTCAATTGGCAGAGCAACTGACTCTTAATCAGTAGGTTGATGGTTCGATTCCATCGCGGCGCACCATTTCTCTGGCGGTCTGACCGCCCGCGTTCCATGCGGGCGGTTTTTTCTTTCGCTCGGCGCAGTCGCGACAACTTCGACGACGAGCACCGCTCCCGATCAACCGCGGCCCTTGATCGTCCACGGAATCGAAGCCAGGCCAGCTGAAAGCCAGAGGCTGGGCCACTTGCATCTATTGACATCAGTTGCAATGCGGCCGATGATTCCCCGAGGAGGATCCGCGCCATGACCAATATCAACGTGTCCCTGCCCGAGCCGATGCGCGAGTGGGTCGAGGCCCAGATCAAGGCGGGTCGCTACGGCAACCTCTCCGAGTATGTCCGAGATCTCATCCGCGGCGACCAGAAACGGCGAGCCCAGGAGCGCCTCGAAGAGCTCCTCATTGAAGGGCTCGAGAGCGGTCCGGCCAAGGAGATGACCAAGGAAGACTGGGATGGGCTGAAGGAGCGGCTCGTGGAGCGCCACAAACGGAAGACCGCCGGTGGAGAAAGCTAGAGTCGAGCGGCGCCCAGAAGCACTCGAGGACCTCGCGGCTCTGTCCGACTACCTCGACCACGAGGCCGGCCTCGAAGTTGCAATTCGTTTCCTTGAAGCCGCCGATGCCGCTTTCGTGCGGCTGTCCGAGATGCCGCAACTCGGCGCGACACGGGAGTTCAGCATCCAACGCCTCGAAGGCTTCCGCATGTGGCCGATCCCGGACTTCCCGAACCACCTGATCTTCTACCGCCCGACGGTCGCCGGCATCGAGATCGTCCGCGTGCTCCACGCGGCGCGGGACATCCCCGAGATTCTGGAGTGACTGCGGGCAACCTCGTGATGGAGTGCGACCGTCGGCAGAGCAGCTGACTCTCGATCAGTACGTTGATGGTTCGATTCCATCGCGGCGCACCACTTGCAGCTCATGAAGCCCTTCTCGCTCGGCGAGGGGGGCTTTCGTGTTGGCGTGAGGCCCTGCGGCGTTCCATGAGCCCACGACCCAGCACAATCTCGGCCTCGTATTGATTGTGCGGCTGACAGCGCAACCGGAGGTTGGAGAGCGTCGTCTCGCCACCCCGAGAGATCGGCGTCACATGATCGAACTCCAGGCGCATTCGCTCGCCACACCGGCGGCCGTCCGCGGCTACGAACGTGCACTGACCGCCGTCCCGTTGGCTGACCTGGCGGCGAAGGGCGGCCGGGATGTAGCGACCGCGCGGCTCAACGTCGGAATGCCTGGGCCGCTCCGTGCGCCCGTACTTGTGTTTCTCGAGTTCGTGGACCAAGCGCTCGAGTGCGAGTTCGAGCACTTCCTCGATGCTAGCCGTTGGCGCGCGATGCCCGAGCAGGCATTGGGCATTTCGAAGCAGCCCCTGCGCGCGATCCGAGATCGTCACCGTCAGCGCAAAGCGTCCGGGCGAGAGCGGCTTCACGCGCGGGTAGGTCGAGGCAGCGATGCAATGCGGCGCCCTGTCTGCTTCGGCGGCGATGGCGAGCGGCTGCGCTTGCAACTCGAGCGCGGGAGCCGAGGCGGCGGTGGAGCCCGGCACCAGAGGTACGCTGGTTGACATAATCACTGGCCGTGCGGCCAGTTGGGAAGGCTCACCCAGATTCGCGAGCGGCATCATGGAAGCCGGAATGTCCGACTGCGGGAACCGCTCGGCCAGCATGCGTTCGATCTGCGCGTTGGTCTGATGCGTGGCCGCTGTGAGCAGGCCTTCCGCCGTATGCGAGTTCAGATGCTTCTTGAGCAGGAACACGGCCGACAGATTCAGGCGCCCATCGCCCAGTGCTGCGAAGATCATCGGGAAACGTCGTGCAAGTCGCGCCACGCGGATACGCTTGTACGCAACATCTTCGGACCACTTCAACTCGCCCTGGCAGTACGCGAACATCGAAGAGTAGGCGGCCGGCAGATAGAGCCTACGATCGTCCACTTCGCCGAGATGCTGGAGCAGCGGGACCAGCCCTTCACGATCCTGCGCGTCGAACTTCAGGAGCCCCTGCAATACTACTTCATCCGAAATATGCGCGAGCGAGTGCGGCACCATGGCGAGCCTCGCGGGGGCAAGCAAACGGGGGCCGGTTCCCGGTTGCATAATCTACAGCGGCGCACGACAGGAGTTGTTGTGGTTGAGTGAAGCGCGCGACTTCCCTCGAGCCATCTCCTCTACTTCCCTCCTACCACCTCCGTCACCTCATCCGCACAGCCCCACGCCAGCGTCATCCACGCGCCGCCGTGGCTGAAGCAATGCACGAGCGTCCTCTTGGAACGGGACTCTGCTTGCAGCCGCACGAAGCCTCGATACGGTCGCAGCCCCTACCTCAGCTCTCTGGCCAGCAACACCGGATAGCGCTGCGCAACGGCATCGATGGCCGCGCGCTCGGGACTGTTAGGCCCGAACTCCCGGATGATGCTGAACATCGAGTCCGCGAAAGCATGTTGTCCGAGTCTGAGCGCAGCGCCGCCAGCCCCGGCAAGCGCAATCGGCTCTCTTGGCGACTTCGCCAGAACCATCTGGTACGCCTTGAGTGCTCCGGCGTGATCATCGACATAGGTGCGAGCGAGGCCCGTCATGTCCAGCAGCCTGGGGCTCGGAGTGAGCTGGATCGCTGCGCTGCACGCACGCTCGGCGAGTGGCCACTCCCCGAGCGAGAACGCACGCAACGCCATGAAATCCCAGACGGCCGCGCGCTCGAGTTCCGGCCGCGTGGGCGACTCACTGGCGTATGCCTCCGCGCGCTTGAGTCCCTGCGGCGCGACGTGGAAGCAGAGCAGGATCTGCAGACTGGCGAGGGCGACGTAAAGGGCCGTCGCAACCGCCTCGGTCCTGCCTCCCACCCGTTCCTCCCAACGCTTGGCGAGCACGTGCACGCACAGCACTGAGAGCGCCACCGCGCCCGGCGCGAACACGTCGAGGTCACGAAACAGGCCCTGCTGTGGTCGCAGCACGAACAGCGCGATCACCCACGGAAGCGCGACGCTCGCGAGCACGACCGCCGCGGATGAGAGCGGCGCAGGGCGTCGGCCGAGCAGATGGAACACGACCAGCGGAAGGCACGGAACCATCAGCAGCCCCCAGTTGAGCAGGTCGAGGGCGTGCACGAACCTGCTGCCGGGCGACCAGGCACTCGGCGTTCCCGTCATCGAAAGCCCGGACAGATGGAACGGAACGTCGAACGACGTGAAGAGCATGAGCAGCCGGGGCATCATGATTGCGGCGATGAGGGCAGGAAGAATGCTGGCGAGCACGATTGGACGGAGTACAGGGCTCCCTCGCTTCGCGCGGGCGAAACAGACCGTCGCAATCAGCCACGGAAGCATCAGGAAGACGCCCGACCGATGCAGCAGGAGCGCGCCTGCGACGACCGCGCCCAGCTTGAACAGGGCCGCAAAGCTTCCGCTGGCCGCTCGGAGTGCGTAGAGACAGGTTGCGCCCACCAGCACACACATGATGCACGTCGGCTTGCCGAGCCCGGTGAATACGACGACATGTCCGCCGAGCACGATGGCGATGACCGCGGCGTAGCGGATCTGCGCGGAGCGCCAGAGCTCTCGCCCCAGCTTGCACAGGTAGAGCGTGAGGAGTGCGCCCGACATCGCGCCCATGAGCCGTGGCAACCCGCGACCGTTCCACCCGAGCGAGTCCATGAGATGTGGGACTCTGTCGTAAAAGAGAATCTCCAGCCCGAGCGACTGTCTGAAATTGCCGCCCATGCCCGTGGGCGCTTCAGCGCTGCCTCGGATCAGGAAGTCGCCGGTGAACCATGTCTTGTCGGTCAGGATGAGAAGCAAGGCCCCGACGAGTGCGCCGGCGAAGAGGTCCAGCAGCGCCGGGGGGACAGTGAAACTGGGGGCGACAGCTCTGGACCGAGCTCGGCGGGCCATCGCATACCAGAGCGCACACGCCACGACGGCGACGGTGAACATCACCCATCGACCCGGCACGAATCGCGATGTGTTCATTCCCCAGAACCACATCGAGGGGAGCGACGCCGAGAGTTCGCGCGCGATCCAGAGCAGCGCCAGGAAGATCAATCCTGAAGCGCTCTGCCATCGAGCATCCCGCCAGGGCGGGTGGCCTGCAGCCATCGAGCTACCTCCCCCGCACCACCTCCGCCACTTCGTCCGCACACCCCCACGCCAGCGTCATCCCCGCGCCGCCGTGGCCGTAGCAATGCACGAGCGTCCCAGCACTTCTTGATTCAGCTTGCAGCCGCACCACGCCGCCGCGATACGGCCGCAGCCCGGCCTGACGCGACACTTCTCGCGCGCCACGCAACGCTGGCATCAGTGCTTCGCAGCGTGCGCGGATCGCGGCGAGCGTCGTTTCATCAGGCTCGCGCGATTCTTCGCCGGCCTCTGAAGTACCGCCCAGCACGATATCGTTGGAGCGCGGGATCACATAGGTCGGCGGCTCGCCCGGCGCGTCGTGCATCACGAATCGCTCGACGCCCACCTGCGACACGCGCAGCACCTGCCCACGGACGGGCGAGAGCTTTACATCGGAGACCAGCTCGCGGGCGCCAAGCCCTGTGGCGTTCACGACGATCGCGCAGCCTTCAAGCGCTGCGTCCAGCGAGCCCACCTCGCGCGTCACGATCTCTCCCCCGCTGCTCAGGAATCGCGCTTCGAGCCACGCGAGATACACCGGCATCTCCGCGACCGGCAGCGCCATCGTGACGCTCTGTGCGAATGCGTGCGGGCGCTCGTGGATCTCCGCGGGCCGATAAAGCGGCACGGCGCCAGCCCAGAACGGTCGCGGCAGCGTCGTCGCGGACAGTTCCACGCCCTCACGCAAAATCACACCCGACGCCGGGTCGGAAGCGTCTCGCAACAACTGCGCGAGACCCGCCAGAGCCCACCGCTCCACGCGCGGGTCCTCTTGCACCAGATACGGGTACCAGATCGCGGCCGCCACATCCGATGTGGTGTGCGGCGTGCGTTCGCGCGCCCAGATGCTCACGCGGTGACCCTCGGCCTGCAGCCTCAGCGCACAGGCAAGGCCGACCACGCCAGCGCCGATCACGCGAACCACCGCGCCGCTCATGCGCCCATGCTCCAGACGAACAGCAGCGCCAGTAGACCGCCCGCGGCCGCCCAGAGCGCGAAGCGCGCAGGCCGCGGCACGGTGGCCTCGGGGGCGGGCTTTTCGCTCGGCGCGCCGAACAGGCGACGGGTTTCGGAGACCGCCACGCCGACTGCGACCAACCACGCCAGCAGCAACGCGAGCAATAATCCCGGATGCCGCGTGGCCGCGAGCCGCCGTGCGACCTCGAGCCAGAGCAGCATGCCGGGCGTGCCGGGTGCGCCGGCCAGTGAGAGTAATGCGTACGCGGCAGCGCCCGCGCTCCACGGATGCTTTCGCGCCAGCACGGGCGGAGCGTCGGACTCTGCGCTCTGGGTCGGCAGGAACCGCGCGAGCGCTGCTGCGCCGGTCAGAGCCAGCGCCAGATGCGCCGCCCATGCCGAAAGTGAATAGGGGCCGATGCTCGCGAACGGAGACCTCACGGGCTCCGCGCTGAACGCGACCAGCACCAGCGCGCCCTGCAGGCTGGCGAGTCCGCCCACACGACGCTCGGGTCGGCGCGAGGCGATCAGTGTGAACGCACCGCCCACGAGCGCGAGTACGGCGGCCAGGGACAACAGTCCGCCGGTCACCCGTGTGCCTGCGGCGAACCCCTCCAGCGAAGCCAATCGCTGCAGCAACCAACTCGCGCCAGCCGCCTGCAAAGCGGCGACGATCAACGGCGCCATCCACACACGGGTGCCGTGCAGCACATCGGCGGGCCAGAAGTGGAACGGCGCGCCGCCCAACAGCACGAGGCCGGCGAGCAGCGTGAGTAGCAGGGCCGCGCTCCACAAAGCGTATGGATCGAGCGACAGCGACAGCGCGCTCCATTGTTCCTGCGGCACGGCCGTGCCTGCCGCGAGCGTGAGCAACGAATCGCCAGCCCACGACAGCGCGAACGCCGCTCCCAGCACCCAAGTGAGCTTGAGCGCGACCTCGGTCTGCAGCGAGTCCTTCATGTCGCGGGCGAGCAGCGCGATCGCCAGCGCCGCGAGCAGCACCGCACGCAACGGCGACACGGCCTGCGGCGCGGCGACGGTCCATGCGAGCGGCGCGAGCGCAGCGATCGAGGCCAGCAGCGAGAGCGGAGCGAATGCGCCGGGCCGTGCGGGGTGCACGGCGCGCAGCAACAGGGCCGCCACCAGCGCGAGCAATCCCGCCGAGACCGCGGGCGGCGGCAGAGTGAACATCATCGGAGCAGCGGCAACAGCAGCGCGAGCACGCTGACGCCGACCAGGAAGAGCAGGTACTCCTGCGCATCGCCCGAGTGCAGGTCGCGCGCGGGAGCACCCAACGCGCGCACCAGTGCCGCGAGCGCCGCGGACAAGCGCGTCTCGAATGCCGTGACCGCACGGAACGCGTTCAGGGCGAAGTCCCGCGCCGTGGCGCCTGCCGCGACGGGTGCGCGCAACACTTCACCCAGTCCCGTCGTGCGCGGCGCCCGCCGCCACCAAGCGAGCAGCGCGGGCACCATCGCCACGATCACGCCGGGGAACGAGCCCTCGAGTCCGCGCCACCAACCCACGAGCAGCGCGAGCGGCCCGAGCAGCAGCGTGGCGATGGCGCCCGCGCGCGAGAGCGCGCTCAGCGGGTCGGGTCGGTCGGCCGTGCGGCGCTCGCGCACCTCGACCACGCGGCTCAACGACAGCCGCGCCGCCAGGAAGATGGGGGCGGCGAGCAGCACGAACTCCACCGAATGGAATCGCGCGCGCCCGAATCCCACCGTGAGCAACAGCGGCCACGCCAACGACGCGCTGGCCGTCCAGCCTGCGAGCCGCCAGAGGAACGTGAGTTCGGGGCCCCGCCGCGCGGCGCTGCCACGCAGTTCGGCGGCCAGCGCGGTCAGCCGCCCGCCCGCGGCCGCGAGCCACAGCAGCGCCGCCACCTCGCCGGTCACCGCGTTCACCGCCAGCAACATGGCCGCGAGCGCCGAGTCGAACACCGCGAGCCAGCGCAGTGACGCGATCAGCGAGCGACGACTGTATGCCCGCAACACGGCCAGCGCGGCCGCGAGCAACAACGTGGCAGCCGCGATCTCGCTCACCAACGGCCCACTGGTCCACGCCGCGCTCTGGCGCCAGAGCACCAGGAAGCCCGTACCGGGTAACATGGCCGTGAGCCACGGACCAACCACGGGCAGCGGTCCGGTCAGGTCGGGATAGGGACGCGACAATGGCAGCGCCGCGAGGAGTTCAAGCCCGGCCCACAACACCGCGAGCGATTGCAACGTGCGCAGAAGCGCGAGCGGATCGCGCTCCGATGCGCTCGCGGGCGCCACCCACTGCGGCATCTGCAGCACGGTCGCCAGTCCCTGCATGCCGGGTGGCGGCGGCAACACCAACGCGAGCGCAGCAGCGAGCCACAGCGCCATGGCCGGGCGGCGCAGCCACGCCCAACGAGGCATCTGCTCGGCGCGATCGGGCAGCGCACGCGCCCACAGCCAGAACGCCAGCGCCAGAAGTTCCACGCCGATCGCGGCCCACAGCAGGCCTGGCAGGAGCAACAGCGTCACGCCGAGGCCGGCGCAGATGCCGCCGACCAAGCGTGCGCGCGGCTCGGTGCGCGCAAGTCCCAGCACTTCAGTCGCGGAGCTCATGCGCCTCCGACACGAGCGGCGAGCCCGCAAAGCGCTCGCGCGCGGCCGCGATGCGCGCGGTCAACGCTGCCACCAGCAGCGTCCCGACGAGGGGCGCACCGGCCGGCATACCCACGTGGGTCACGTCGGCTGAGCGCGCCGCCGCAGCAAGTAGCTCGAGACCCAGCCCCATGCTCACGAACGCGAGCGTCGCGCGGCGCACATGGCGGCGCATCATCAGGTGCAGCAGCCCCGCGCCAAGCACCAACGCGCCCAACGCCGCGCGTCGGCCATCGACCGGCGACATCACCTGACGCGAGACCGCCGCGAGCAGCAGCGCCAGCAGACCGAATCCCAGTGGCAGCGCCAACACGCCCGACTCGAACCCTCCCCGGCGCACGCTGCGAGAGCGTGCGCTCTCGCGCGTTTCGGCGCCCGCCCACAAGGCGACCATCAGCCACAGCAGCGTCCACCCCACGCGCACGGTCCATGGCGCGGACATCTCATGCAGCAGGGCGACGCACGCCGCACCGACCAGCGCCGCCGCGCGCGCGATCCCGCGTCCGGGCAGCAGCGTGGCAATCAGCACGGCCAGCGGGATCCCGAGCAGACGCAGGGAATCGAGCGGGGAAAGCGAGGTCCAAGCATCGAGGAGGTGCATCCCGACCTCCCAGCGAGGGGACTGTTACGACGGGATGTGGATGGCCTCGGCGGCCTTGAGCACGGCGAGGAAGTCATCGGGGCTCGCGGCTTCGCGCAGCTGCCGGCGCACCGACTCCTCTTTGAGCAGACGCGAGATGTTGGCCAGCACCTTCACGTGCAGTGCACCGCCCGTCTCGGGCGCCACCAGCAGCACGAACAACGTGGCGGGTTCGCCATCGACCGTTTCGTATTCCACGCCCTCGGTGCACACGCCGCAGGCCGAGACCAACCGGTCGACCAGCTTGGCCTTGCCGTGCGGGATGGCGATCCCGTTGCCGATGCCCGTGCTCATCATGGCCTCGCGGCGAAGCACGCGGTCGAGGATCTCGCCATGGCTCTGGATGCCGTGCCCGGCTTCGAGCAACTCGACCAACTCGGCGATCACCTCGCGCTTGGTGCGCGACTTGAGCCGGGTGGTGATGGCCTGAGCATTGAGCAGTTCGGACAACCGCATGGGGGTGTTCCTTGAGGAGAGCCGTGTGCGCTGGAGCGAAGACCCGCAACCTATGCACCGAGCGCGGGCGCGTCAAGCCCGCAGGCCCGTTCCCGGGCGCGGAATCCTGTGCACGGCCATGGCGAACCCTATGCTAGACTTATCGCAGTTCGAATGGTGCATCGAGTCCCGACATCCTCGCGAGACATCACCCCCCCTATGCCCCATGGCCGCACGAAGGTAGTGCAGGGCGACACGCAGGGAGGCGCGTAAGCCCCATGAAGCAGCAGCAGATCGGATTCCGCGACCTGCTCGAGCGGCTGTTGCCGATCGAGGAGCTGGCGCCCAGTGACCGCATGCGCGTTCAGCGTGCGCTGCGCTCGGGGCTGGCCGTCGACATGGAGCGTGCCGCGATGCACGCGATCGATGCGCTCGAACAGCAGGGTTCGCTCAAGCGCCTGCCCGCCGAGGGGCTCAAGGGCTATCCGCTGGTGCGCTATCAGGCCCGCGGCCAGCATGACGTGATCACGGTGCAACTGCCCGGCCCGCGCGTTCGAGACGGAGTCTTGATCCAGCCGCGTACGGCCCTGCCCACGGCCGCCCCGGCTCGGCTCGATCAGGTACGACGACTGATCCGCCTGGACGACCCACTGATCTTCAGCGACCCGCGCACCGGCACCACCCGCGCGGGTCTACTCGCGCAGTTGGACCAAGCCGGGCGTGAACTGCTCGACAATGCCACCGTGCGCTACTTCGGCAAAGATGACGATGAGTCGAGTTCCGCTCCCGAGGACCGACCGCTCGATTCGTCGCTCGCCAAGGATGCCTGCGAACACCACAGCATGTTGTTCTACTGCCCCGACACCGAAAAAAGCACGTCGCTCGTGACCCCCGGCCAGAAGCAAGGCGCGAGGTCGCTGGTCGTGGCAGCCGTCCTCAGCAGTGACGGTGAGCCCATGGGCCAACTCGAAGTACGCAGCCCGGAGCCCGAGGCGTTCCAACCGGCGGACCTCGCCATGATCGCGCTACTGGGCGACTTCTGCGGCGGCATCGTGGAACGCGCGGCGCGCATCGAGAAGCTGGTATTCGTCGACGCGCTCACTTCCGTTTACAACCGCAGCTACTACGACCTGCAGATCCGCAACGAGATCGCCCGTGCCCAGCGCGAGCAGAGTTCCTTGGCGCTGGTCATCTGCGATATCGACGACTTCAAGTCGTTCAATACTTCGTTCGGATACGAGGCGGGCAACCAGGTGTTGATCCAGGTGGCTGCTGCGCTGCGCACCACCGTCCGCCCGTTCGATACGGTCGCGCGCTGGGGCGGCGAGGAGTTCGCGGTGCTGCTCACGCCCCCGGTCAACGAGGAGGACGTGCTCGCGATCTCCGAGCGTCTACGCGTCGCGGTTGAGAAGACCGCGATCCGGCTCGAGGGCCTGGATGGCCGCGCGCATCGCGTGCATGTCACGGTGAGCGCCGGAGTGGCCATGTTCCCCGACCACGCTGACAACCCTCAGGATATCTGGCGAGCCGCGAACACCGCGCTGCTCAAGGCCAAGCGCCCGCCCAAGAACCAGGTCGTGTTCTATCAGTCCAAGCCAGAACCTCGGCTCGGGCTGCAGTCCTGACGCGCGCGCAGACCTTAAGCCCGGAACGAGCCGAGCCGACGCCCAGACTCAAGGCGAGGCGGTCAGGTCCATGATGGTCCCGGGCGCGGTGGTGTCCACGGCCAAGGTGTTGAGGCTGGCGATGTTCGAGATCCCCGACCAGTTCCCCATCTCGTCACGCGTCTTGATCGCGAAGTAGTACGTCGTCCCGTTCGTCAAGCCGGTCACCACATAGGACTGAGCCGTCCCGGCAAGGGCCGGGGTGGGCTGCGGGATCAATACAACCGCGCTCGCGAAGTTGGTCGAGTTGATCGGCGAGGTGCTCCGACGCAGGTCGTACGAGGTCGCGAGCCCGGTGCGATTGTCGTCACCCGGCGCGGTCCAGGTCAGCAGCATCGTGGTCGCCGCGGCGTTCGAGGGCGCCAGATCAGTGACGGCTGCGGGCGGCGTCCCGTCGGCGCCCGCGGGGTTGAAAGGGACGGCGCCGGCATCGGATCCTCCCACGCCGATCCCGATGGCGGGTGAGCCCGTGCGCAGCTTCGGCTCGAAGCTGGCCCAACTGCTGTCCACGAACATCGGCGAGCCGTATCTGGAGAGCTTGTCCTGCCCGTTCAGGTTGCTCCACGGTTGCCCGGTGCCCGGCTTGCTGCCGTAGTAGCCCGCCCACACGATCGAGCGATCCCCCGGCGAACTGGTGAACGTGGGCGAGAAGAACAGATTGTTGTTCGAGATGAAGCCCGTGGTGCTCTCTTTGAACATCGCCACACCGCCGTAGTTGCCGAGCGCGCCCGCATTGGTGGAGTAGAAGATGTTCGAGCTGATCTCGTTGGTGGTGCCCTTGAACCGCGTGCCGGTCGAGGAACCCTCGATGCGGAACGGCTGCCCGCTCGCCCACAGTGTGCTGTGGCGCAGCTTGCTATCGGTCCAATCGCTCATCTCATTGAGCGGGATGCCGCCCTTGCTCTGCAGGACGCAGCCATCGATGGTCCAGCCCTTGAACCCGTTCTGCCAGTAGATGTCGCCCTTCACGCGGAACACGCAATCCAGGAGCGAGATGTCGCGCACGCTGCTCGGGAAACTGCCCGAGGCCGACATCGTGCAGCGGATGGTGTATGGCTCCGGCGTGTTGATGCCAGCGAGGATGGTGTCGCGCAGGAACACCGTCGTATGCAGTGAATCGCGCAGATAGAACGCGTCCCACTGGGTGTTGGGATAGTTGTGGTGGTTGCTCGTGGCCTCGAACTCCCAGCGGTTGTCCTTGAAAGTCTGGAAGTACGAGTTGTACGACACCATCGCGACGCCGCCATCCGCAAGCGGCCCATCGGCGAACGTGCCGGTCACACGGTTGGAGTCGATCAGGCAGTGCTGCGTCCACGCCTTGAACTCGAAGCTGCGGTCGCCCGGCAGAATCGTACCCACATTGATCCGGTTGCTGCGCAGCGTGTCGTACTCGGAGTTCACGCGGCAGTTGACGTCCAGATTCTGGCTCGTGTAGCAGGGCAGGCCGGCGTTCGCGAGAAAGCGCACATCCCCCAGGATCAAGTTGCGCGAGACCATGGAGTGCTTGGCACCCCAGAATCCGATCGAGGCCATTTCGCAGTACGACACCGAATCGAACTGGGCCGGGCTGGCCACGACCACCGTGGCGTTCGATTTGAAGCCCTTGACCGAGATGTACGAGCTGGACAGCTGGATGCTCGGGACGATGGTGTTTCCCGGGGTTGCAAGCGAGCCCACGTAGCTGATGCGCGAGGTCACCGTGGTGCCGGAGTTGGCCGGGTTGATCGAGGTGGCGTACGTGCCCGCGAGCACGATCGCGACATCGCCCGCCACGAGGCTGGCGTTCGCCTTGCTCATGGACCAGGCCGCGCCGACGGACAGACCGTCCGTGCTGCTCGAGCCCAATGGGCTCACGTACCGAACCGTGGCAATCGCAGGGGTCGCCAGCAGCACGGCCGTGAGGGCCATCGCTGCGTTCCGGAACATCCGTTGAAACAGTGCCATGACTCTCCTTGAGGACTGAACCTTGCCACCGTCCGGGGCAGCCGGGGCCGACCATAGAATGCACGCTCTGGCACGGACTTTCCAGCATGGACGACTCGAGCCGTCGATGGCCGAACCGACTGGGCGAGCGCACCCGGGACGGGCGTGGTGGACGCGGCGCACGGCCGATGATGTAACCTGCGGCTGGGAACGTGACTCGGAACCATGGAAGGGCCCGCATGCACCCGTTTTTCGCACGTCTGCTGTACCACGCCGCCCAGCAATATCGCGGCGAACCTGTGGCCGCCGTCATGCGGGACCTGGACCAATCCCAGCATTGGCCAGCCGAGCGCCTGCGCGACCTGCAGTGGACGCGGCTGCAATCGCTGGTGCATTACTGCCATGCGCACGTCCCATTCTATCGCGAACGTTGGCAGGCCGTGGGATTCGAGCCCGGCGATCTGAAGAGCATCGCCGACTGGCGTCGCCTGCCTTCCATGGACAAGTCCGATGTGCAGGCCCACGCCGAACGCATGCACGCGGAGGGCGGGCCCTCCGGCCTCAAGGCCGCCACGAGCGGCTCCTCGGGTACACCGGTGGCGATCGACCGCGCGCACCTGTCGTGGGCGCACGCGCACGCGCAGGTGTTCCGCGGCTGGAGGTGGTACGGGCTCGGGATCGGGGATCGCTACGCTTACTTCTGGGGCGTGCCTCTGGCCGAGGCCGACCGCGTGACCGCACAGAAGAAGGATCGCTTCTTCAACCGCATCCGCTGCTCGGCATTCACATTGGACGCCAAGCACGCCCGCGAGTTCTTCAGCGTGCTGCAACGCGATTCCACACGATTCGCCTTCGGCTACCCTTCGGCGCTGACGCAGTTCGCCGAAGAGGTCCTGGCACAGAAACTCGATGGCCGCTCGCTGCGCTGGCGTGCGGTGATCACCTCGGCCGAGGTGCTGCACGAGCATCAGCGCGAGCGCATCCGCGCCGCGTTCGGCTGCCCGGTCGTGGACAGCTATGGCTGCGCCGAGGTGGGCGTCGCGGGCTTCGAGCATCCCGAGGGAGGCATGCGCGTGCCGGTCGAATCCGTGGTCGTGGACCACGCGCGCACCGACGAAGGCACCTACGAGATCCTGCTGACCGACCTGCACAACCGCCGCATGCCGGTGCTGCGTTACAAGGTCGGCGATCTGGTCGAGCCCGTGGGCGACCCCACCGCCGATGATTTCTGGCCGTTGCCCGCAGGCGCGCAGTGCGCGTTGCCATTGCTCGGGCGCGTTGCGGGCCGCGCGGGCGACACGCTCACGCTCCCCGATGGTCGCCGGCTCAACGCGAACCAGCCGAGCTACATCTTCAAGTCGCACGGGCGCGACGGCCGCGTGCGCGAGTACCAGTTCGTGCAGTTCCCCGCCGGTCGTATCGAGCTGCGCATCGTGGCCGGCCCCGCATGGGGGCCGCAGTGGCTCGAACGCCTGCGCGGGGAAGTGCGCGAAGCGCTCGGCATCGAGGTCGAGGTGAAGTTGGTCGAGCGCTTCGAGCGCCGTGGTCGCGGCAAGCACCGCGACTTCGTCAAAGCCGAGGATCTGGGCGAGGCCTGAGCCCGCCCCCACCATGGACGAACTCCTCCTCTCCACTCTCACGAGCCTGACCTGGCTCCGGCTCGCAATCGCCACCGCGACCCTGCTCTGGGCATGGCATGCCGCCAAACGTTGGTTCGCCAGCGGGACCGATCCGTTGGACTCCGATGATGCGCGCCTGGCGGCGAGTGCGTGCGTGGCAGTCTGCATCACGCTGCCCGCGTTGATGCTCGGCAGTCTCGGCTGGCTGACTTGGCCCGCGTGGATCGCAGCCACCCTTGCCCTTGTCGCGCTCGTCCAGCGTCGCGCGAACGCTGGCGTCGTCACCACGGTGCCGATCGAGAAGGTCCCCTCGCCGTCGTTGCCCTTCGTGCTCCTGGTGGGCGGCATCGCGGTGGGACTCGCGTTGTTCGTCATGCGCAATCCGGTCACCGACCGCGATAGCCTGCAGTACCACCTCCCCATGTGGGCGCATTGGGTCCGGAGCGGCAACCTCTCGGTGGCGCTGCGCGAGCCGCTCGAGATCTACACGGCGTACCCGGGCTCGGCGGAACTGCTTCAGGCCTTCGCAGGTTGGGCCGCGCTCGATGACGCACTCGCACCATGGCCGTCGATCGGTGCGCTCGTGCTGCTCGGGCTGGTCACGCGACGCCTGGCGCTACGGCTGGGCGCTGCCGCGCCATTGGCAGAGGCCGCCGCGATCCTACTGATGAGCGAGCGCGCAGTGACTGCGCTCGGGCGCGGAACGCAGGTCGACGGTCTGATGGCCGCATGGACACTGATCGCCTTGCACTTCGCGATGCGATTCCGCACCTACCGCACACCGCGCGACCTCGCCGTGGCGCTCATCGCCATCGGTCTCGCCTCGGGATGCCGCTTCACCGGCCCCGCGCTCGGCATGCTCGTGCTGCTGACCGCACTGGCCTGGCCGCCCTCGGTTCCGTGGGCGGCCGTGAGACGCGTCTCGTGGACGCCGTGGATCGTCGCGGGCGTGCTCACCAGTTTCTGGCTGGTGCGCAATCTGGTGGCGACCGGCAATCCGCTCTATCCCGCGCAGATCGAGCTGCTCCCGTACACGATGCAGTCCCCGCTGCCAGCGGATCGTCTGCGCAACACCACGCAATGGGCGATGTGGCAGCAGGGCTTTGCGGGGCACTTGACCCCTGCGAACGTGTGGCGTTTCTACGGTGCGGCGCTCGTGCTCGCGGCCGCGGGCGTGTTCGCGCCTCTGATGCGACCCATGCGGCGCGAGCGCGCGGCGGTCCTCGCGTTCGTCGCGGCCACGCTGGTGCTCTACATCTTCTCGCCCTTCTCCGGCGCGAACTTGCCTGCCGCGGGAGGACAACCGCCGCAGTTAGCACCCGACAATGTGCGCTACCTGCTCCAGAGCGTCGCCGTGCTCGTCGCGCTCGGCACCGCATTGCTCTCGCGATTCCGCCCCCTGATGCTCGTGAGCGTGGCAGGTTGCGCCGCGCTCGCGCTCTGGCAGCTGGGCTCATCGCTGCCACGTGTGGTGTTGGGCGCAATCCTGATCGCGCCCTACGCAGTGGCCAGACGCACCCGCTGGGGTGCGTTCGTGCGCTCGATGCCCGTCCGCGTGCTCGTCCTCGTGGGCGCCTCGATCGGTCTCGCCCTGGCGTTGCGAGCCACCGCTGCCGGACGCGACAGGATCGTCGTGAACATGTGGCAGGATCTACGCGAGCATCACGACGTGCGCGTCCTCGACGGGGCGTTCGGGCGTTCGTTGCGCGCTCTGGCCGGAAAGCAGCCCATCGCGTTCGTCGGGCTGCGCTCGTCGCAACAACTGACCGGCGGGGACTTCGTGAACCAGACCGTGTACCTGCCGGTCTCCAAGGATGGTGACCGCTCGCGCGGCACGTTCCAGTGGGGTCGCGACGATCGCACTCGGCCTGACCATGCCGCGTGGCTGCAGCATGTGGACGCCACGGCGCCGACCCTGCTGGTGCTGGTATACAACGACGAAGCGCCGCGCTTTCCGGAGTCGGGCTGGGCCGCAACGGACACCGCCCGCTTCACGCTGCTCGCGGTCAACGGGCGGGACACGGTCTATTCGGTTCGGCCACTGCGCCGCTGAGGCTGCATTTCAGCTCGGCATGCACTTGAGCAGCAGACGCACGTGCTGGGTGAGGCGCGAGTTCTTCGCGAGCTGGTCCAGATCACCGCGAAGCGTGAAGCGCATCATCGTATCCTCGGGACTCGCCTCGATGAAGTTCCGCACCCGCACCACGATCGTGCGCACATCGACCGGCAACTTCTGGGAAGCATCCACCATCTGGAACACGGCGCGGCCCAGCTTGCTGCGCGCGTCCAATCGCTTGCCGCTCACACTGACACGGTTTCGACGTGCTTCGCCTTGTGGAACGTATAGCCTCCGTCCGAGACGCCCACCTCGACAGTGTCGCCCGGCTGGAATACGCCCTGGAGAAGCTGCAGGGCGAGGGGGTTCTGCACCCGCTTCTGAATCACGCGCTTGAGTGGTCGCGCGCCGAAGTGCGGGTCGTAACCTTCGTCCCCCAAGGTATCGCGCGCTGCGGCGGTCAACGTGAGGCCGATTCCACGGTCCTTCAGCAGCGCCGCCAGATGTTGCACCTGGATATCGACAATGTGGCGGATGTGCTCCCGCGAGAGCGCGTGGAAAACCACGATCTCATCGAGCCGGTTCAAGAATTCGGGCCGGAAATGCGCCCTCAGTGCACGTTGCACGAGGGACTCCATCTCCGCGTTGTCATGCTCACCGAACTCGAGGATGGCGTCCGAGCCCAGATTACTGGTCATGATCACCAGCGTGTTGTTGAACACCACGGTACGGCCCTGGCCATCGGTCAACCGACCGTCGTCGAGCAGCTGCAGTAGTACGTTGAGCACTTCGGGATGCGCTTTCTCGACCTCATCGAGCAGCACCACGGCGTACGGGCGCCGCCGCACCGCCTCGGTGAGCGCGCCGCCCTCTTCGTAACCCACGTACCCCGGAGGGGCGCCGATCATCCGCGCGACCGTGTGTTTCTCCTGATACTCACTCATGTCGAGCCGGATCATCGCGTGTTCGTCATCGAACAGGAACTCGGCGAGCGCACGGGCCAGTTCGGTCTTACCCACACCCGTGGGCCCCAGGAACAGGAACGAACCGATCGGACGTTTTGGATCCTGAAGCCCCGCGCGAGCACGACGCACGGCCTCGGCCACCACGCCGACCGCCTGGTCCTGACCCACGACGCGTGCGTGGAGCCGCTCCTCCATTTGAATGAGCTTCTGCACTTCACCCTCGAGCAGACGTGAGACGGGCACGCCGGTCCACTTGGCCACGACCTGCGCCACGTCCTCTTCGTCGACCTCGGTCTTGAGCATGCGCTGAGTGCCCTGAAGCTCCTCGAGCAGCTTACTGGCCTCCCGGAGCGAACGTTCGAGTTCGGGCAACTCGGAGTTCTCGAGCCGCGCCGCTTGCTCGTAGTCGGTGCGCCCGCGCGCCACGCCCGCCTCATGTCGCAGCGCCTCGCGCTGCTCCTTGAGCCGCTTGATCTCGTCGAGGTAGTCCTTCTCCTTGCGCCAGTGCTGGTCGAGCGCCTTCTTCTCGCGCTCGAGTTCCACCAACTGTGCATCCAGGCGCGCCAGACGCTCGAGCGACGCCTTGTCGGTCTCCTTGGCGAGACTCACGCGCTCGATGCGCAGCTGATCGATGCGCCGGGAGACTTCGTCCAGTTCGGTCGGCATGGAATCGTTCTCGATGCGGATACGCGCCGAGGCCTCGTCAATCAGGTCGATCGCCTTGTCCGGCAGCTTGCGGTCCGGGATGTAGCGCTGCGATAAGACCGCTGCCGCGACGAGCGCGGCGTCCTTGATGCTGATGCCGTGGTGCTTCTCGTAGCGCTCCTTCAAGCCACGCAGGATGGCGATGGCATCCTCGACGCTTGGCTCATCGACCATGACCGGCTGGAAGCGCCGCTCGAGTGCTGCATCCTTCTCGACATACTTGCGGTACTCATCGAGCGTGGTCGCGCCGACGCAATGCATCTCGCCGCGCGCGAGCGCGGGCTTGAGCAGGTTGCTCGCATCCATCGCACCCTCGGAGCCACCGGCTCCGACCAGCGTGTGCAACTCGTCGATGAACAGGATCACGCGATTGTCGGCGTTGGTGACTTCCTTGATCACGGCCTTCAAGCGCTCTTCAAACTCACCGCGGTACTTGGCGCCGGCGATCAGCGCACCCATGTCGAGCGCGATCACACGCTTGTCCTTGAGCGACTCGGGGACGTCACCCGAAGCGATACGCTGCGCCAGACCTTCGGCGATGGCGGTCTTGCCCACGCCCGGATCGCCGATCAGCACGGGGTTGTTCTTGGTGCGACGCGCCAGTACCTGAACGACGCGACGGATCTCGTCATCGCGTCCGATCACCGGATCGAGCTTCCCCTGACGCGCGGCAGCCGTCAGGTCGCGGCCGTACTTGGAAAGCGCTTCGTACTTGTCCTCGGGACTCTCGTCGGTCACGCGCTGTCCACCTCTCACCTGGGTCAGGGCCTGTAACACCAGGTCGAGCCTCACGCCGTG
>Ga0163144_10009698_pt1 | contig 20651 bp, 19 predicted proteins | sample OliLak19BULKMAT1_FD_123175 | JGI IMG/M metagenome (GOLD analysis project Ga0163144, IMG submission 123175) | Freshwater microbial mat bacterial communities from Lake Vanda, McMurdo Dry Valleys, Antarctica - Oligotrophic Lake LV.19.BULKMAT1 | ecosystem: Environmental > Aquatic > Freshwater >... | reverse complement strand
GTGCTCAACCGCGCGGTGGGAAGGTGGCGGAATCACACGGCGGTGTGGTGGACGGCGTTGGCGGTGCCGATCTTCTTCGTGATCCGCGTGGGCGAGTACGTGATCTATCCGCCGTTGACGTGGCTGGTGCGGCTGCCGCGATACGACCATGCGGAGTGGGTGAACGTGAGCCGGCAGAAGTTCCGTGGGCTGGTGGGGCACGACCTGATCTGGTGCCTGTACTGCGACTGGATGACGGGGGTGTGGTCGCTGGGGTCGGAGATGCTCAGGAACGTCGAGAGCTTCTGGTGCCCGATCCGGTTCGACTCGTCGAAGAAGTGCGACAATTGCAAGATCGACTTCCCCGACGTGGCCGGGGGGTGGGCGCCGGCCGACTCGGACATCGCACGGGCGGCGGGGGTGGTCGAGGCGATGTACCCCAAGGGGGCGAAGGTGAACGCGTGGTTCGGGCACCCCGCGCGACTGACGGTGGGAGGGCGGGAGGTGCCGGTCGAGCCGGCGGCGCGGCCCGGCTAGACGTTGGCGGGGGGGCGGGCGGGCAGGTCGCGACCGCGGCGGATGTCCGGGCGGACGGTCCCCCCCACCGCGATGGCGGCGCTGATCAGGACCAGGTTCTTGATGATGTATTGCCCTTCGAGGGAGGGGGCCCAAGGCGCCCGCACCCAGCAGACGTCTGGGAGGAGCACGAGGGGAAGGAACGTCCCGGGCATCTGGAGCAGGAGCAGCAGGACGGCCACGCGGATCCACGGGCGGACGAGGAGCGTCACGCCGATCAGCACCTCCCACCAGCCCAGGAACGGGATGAACCATGCCGGGTCGAACCAGTAGACGGTCCGCTCGACCAGCTCGTTGGCGACGCTGTATCCGAGGGGCTTGAGGATTCCGAACCAGATGAAGACGACCGCCAGCGAAACCCGCAGGAGCGTCGCGGCGTGGGCGTCCATCCAGCCGGCGATGCTCCGGTCGATTCGGTCGAGGGAGGGGTGCACGGGGGATTGTGGCACCCCTCGGGCGGAAAGCGCTAATGGGGGTTCATCCGCATTTCGCCCGGGTGACGTGCGAGCGACGCACAGTGCTTCCGGTGGCCCGCCCGTGCGGGTTCCTTGGAGGATGCCCATGACAGCAGCCACGACGCCCACGCCATCCCCGACCCTCGGTGGGAGCGACTTCGCTTCGGTCGTCCTTGCCTTCTCGTGCTTCGCCATGACGGCGTGCGAGGACCTGCCGGGGACGAAGGGTCAGCAGGGTGCCGTGATCGGGGGCGCCTCTGGCGCGGTGATCGGGGCGACCGTCACCGACAACGCCCTCTTGGGCGGGCTCATCGGGGGGGCCCTCGGCGCGGGGGGCGGGTACCTGATCGGGGCGAACTCGGACAAGATCTTCGGCAACGACGAGAAGGGCGCGAAGACGGCGACCACCAAGGCGCAGCAGCGGCCAGCGACCGCGGAGGAGGCCCTGAAGGCCGCGACGGGGGACGTCAACGGGGACGGGTTCGTCACCCTGGACGAGGTCGTCGCGCTCAAGGCAGCGGGATTCGGCGATGACGAGATCATCCGCCGGCTCGAAGCGACGGGTCAGGTCTTCGAACTGACGCCCGAGCAGGAGACGTACCTGACCGACCGGAAGGTGAGCCGGTCGGTGGTCGAGCGGCTCAGGACGGTCAACCAGAAGGCGAAGGACGCGGTCATCGAGGGGCTGCCCGAGCGGCGGGACGTGATCGGGAAGCCGAAGGAGTAGGCCCGGCGTCGTGGCCGGGTCGTGACGGTCCACTCGCTTACGCTCAGGGCTCGTTCAGGGCGCGTTTCGGACGAAGCGTCGAACCGTACACTGGCACCTCATGACCTCGCTCCGCGCCAGCCTTGAAGATGCCCGCCGGGCGCTCGACGCGCTCATGTCCGATGCCGGGGCGGTCGCGGCGATTGACGCCGCCGCGGACCTGCTCGCCGCTCGGCTTCGGGCGGGGGGCAAGGTGCTCATCTGCGGCAATGGCGGATCCCTCTGCGACGCCGCGCACTTCGCCGAGGAAATGACCGGGCGGTTTCGCGCCGACCGCCCTGCGCTCGCGGCGATCGCCTGCGCGGACCCCGGCCACCTGACCTGCGTCGCCAACGACTACGGATTCGACCGGGTCTTCGCCCGCTGGGTCGAGGCCCTGGCCCGGCCCGAGGACGTCCTGATCCTCCTCAGCACGAGCGGCATGTCGGCCAACCTCGTTGCCGCGGCGAAGGCGGCGCGGAGCCGGTCGGTCCCGGTGTTCGCCCTGCTGGGCCGCGGCGGCGGCGACCTGCTCGCCCTGTGCGAATACGGACTGGTCGTCCCGGGCGGCACCAGCGATCGGATCCAGGAGCTGCACATGCTGATCCTGCACGCCTGGGTCGAAGGGATCGAGGCCCGGCTCTTCTCACCCCCGGCGTCGGACCAAACCGGCTAGCGGCCGGCCAGCCGGAATCGGCCTGACGGGCTCGCGTCCCGGGGCGTCGTACAATGCGGACGAGGAGCCCCCCGATGCCGTACTACACCAAGCTCGGCCAGATTCCCCGCAAGCGGCACACGCAGTTCCGCCGCCCCGACGGCGCGCTCTACTCCGAGGAGCTGTTCGGGTCCGAGGGGTTCTCCGGCCCAACCTCCACGATGTACCACATCCACCCGCCCACGCAGGTCGCGGGGTGGAAGGCGCTCTACTCGACGAAGCAGACCTTCGTCGAGCAGGACGTGATGCGGATGCGTCACCTCAAGACGGCGCCGCGCCCTGCCGAGGGGGACCCCGTCACCGGGCGCATCGTCCTCTTCGGGAACGCCGACTGCGAGATGGCGGTCTGCAATCCCGCCGAGCGGATGGGCTACTTCTACAAGAACGGGCAGGGTGACGAATGCCTCTTCATCCACTTCGGCTCCGGGACGTGCGTGACCAACTTCGGCGTCCTGAAGTTCGGTCCCAAGGACTACCTCGTCATCCCCAAGGGGATCGTCTGTCAGCTCGTCTTCGACGACCTTCGGCGCGAGGACGGGACCATCGATTCCGGGATGCCCTACGGCAAGTTCCTCGTGATCGAGACGATGAACGGCTCGCACATCGGCCCCCCGCCGCGGTACATCTCGAAGGCGACGGCCCAGTTCCTTGAGCATTCGCCCTACTGCGAGCGGGACCTGCGCCTCCCCGAGGCACCCCTCACCATCGACGAGCGCGGCCGGTTCGAGGTCCGCATCAAGGCCCGCGACTGCATCCATTCGTACACCTACTCGTACCACCCCTGCGATCTCGTCGGGTGGGACGGGTGCTATTACCCGTACGCGTTCAACATCGACGACTTCTCGCCCATCACGGGCAAGCTGCACATGCCCCCGCCGATCCATCAGACCTTCGAGGCGCACAACTTCGTCATCTGTTCGTTCTGCCCGCGGATGCTCGACTGGCACCCGCAGGCGATCAAGGTGCCGTACAACCACAGCAACCTCGACAGCGACGAGGTGCTGTACTACGTCGAGGGGAACTTCGGCTCGCGCAAGGGGATCGAGGTCGGCTCGATCACGGCCCACCCGCAGGGGATCCCCCACGGCCCGCACCCGGGGACCATCGAGGCGTCGCTCGAGGCGAAGTTCACCGGCGAGCTGGCGGTGATGTGCGACACCTTCCGACCGCTGTTCCCGACCAAGGCGGCCCTGGAGCTCGACGATCCGAAGTATCCCGCGAGCTGGGAGGGAGAGCACTTCCCGGGGCTCAAGAGCGGTTCGGTGCACCTCAACGGCGTCACGCCAGCGCCGGAGACGGCGCGGCCGTCGAACGTATGGGCCCCGCAGTGATCCCGCGCGGCCACGCTCGGGGTCGTGCCGGGTTGTGACCCCGCTCCCGCGGCCGTACCATCGGGCCCCATGAATCGGACGCCCCGCCGCGGGCGCACCACGCTCTCCTTGCTGGCTCTCGTCGCCCTCGCCGGCGGCGTTCGCGGGGCGGGCGCGCAGCCGATTTCCTCCGGCGACGCGTCGGCCGCCCGCGAGGCCGCCCTCGGAGCAGTCGACGCCTTCGCGGGGGCGCGTTTCCCGCTGGCTCCGGTGCCCGGGCGGGTCACGCTCGCCGCGTCGCGGGTCCGCACGTGGTCCGAGGGCGCGGTCCGTCGCGTCCTGCTCGACGGCGACGTCCGCGTCACGCTGGGGTCGTACGACTTCCGGGCCGAGCGTGCCGCGGCGTGGCTCGTCCGCATCGGCGATGCCCCCGACGGCAAGCCGATCGAGCAGGTCTTCGTCTACTTCGAGGAGCTGGGCTCGGCCGGCGACCCCGCGGGCGCGGTCTCCATGCGTTCGGACGTGCTGCCCGTCAGGACCGTCGTCGTGCTCGACGCGCCGGCCGAGGTCGTCGGCGACATCGTGATCCCGACCCGCCCGTCGCGCCCGGAGCCGATCGAGGCCGCGGCGGACGAGGCGCTCGCCCGCTCGCTGGGCCGCGACGCGCCGGCGAGCCCGGCGACGCCCGCGCCGACCCCTCGGTTCACGCCCGCGGCCACGCCCGGCCCGCCGGGACGGCGGTGGGTCGCGACGCTCCCCGAGCCGCTCCGGGCGCCGCCGCCTCGGCTCTCGGAGGCTCCGCCCGCGGAGACCGCCGAGAGGGGCGAACGCGGTGCCGCCACCCCGCGAGCGTCGCCCGCGGCACCCGCTCGGCCTGCGCGGCCGGCGGCGACGGCGACCCCTTCCCCGCGTCCTGCGCCCGTTCCGGCGCGCGTTCCCGCGTCGCCGACATCGCCCGTCGCCGCACCGAGCGAGCCACCACCCCGCGAGCCGGCGCCCGCCGCGGCGGCTCCACCGGGCCGGCCGACGACGCGGCCGCCCGCCGCGGAGACCCCCGACGACCCATCCCCCGCGATCGGCGTGCCCATCTTCGCCAGGGAGGGGGTGCTGACGCTCGCGCCGGGGAACGTCACGCTCGTGTCCGGGGAGGACGAGAACGCGGTGCTCGCGTCGGGCGGGGTGTCGCTCCAGTACACCGAGGCGGCGAGCGGCCGCACGCTGCAGATGACCGCCCGTCGCGCCGCGATCTTCCTCGATCCGGGACGCCTGGCCGACCTCGTCGGCTTCACGGCCGACCGGGTCCGGGGCATCTTTCTCGAGGGGGACGTGACCGTCAGCGACGGCCGATACACGGTGCGCGGCCCGCAGGTCTACTACGACGTGCGGGCCAACAAGGCCGTCATGCTCGACGCGGTCTTCTGGACGTACGACCAGGAGCGGACGCTCCCGCTGTACGTGCGGGCCAAGACGATCCACCAGGAGTCCGCCGAGCGGTTCCGGGCCGAGGGCGCCCGCTTCACCAACACGGCGTTCTTTGACCCGGAACTCTCGATTGGCGCCTCCACGATCACCATCACGCGCCAGACCGTGGCGGCCCGCGGCTCGCCGCTGGACGACGGCCGCGCCCGGGCGGGCGGGGTCGATTCCGGCGGGTCCGGGGGAGGCGCGGCCGGGGCCGGCCCGACGCGCACGCGGACCATCATCGGCGCGCGCGACGTCACGCTGCGGGCCGCGGGCGTGCCGTTCTTCTACTGGCCCCGATACAGCGCCGACCCGGCGAACCTGCCCCTGCGGGACCTGCGGGTCGAGAACCGGTCCGGGTCGGGTGCCGCGCTCAAGGCCACGATCAACGCCTACGCGCTCGTCGGCGTCGACCGCCCGCGCGACGCGTCGATCGACCTGCTCACGGACTTCTACTTCGAACGTGGGCCGGGGCTCGGCGTGCGGGCCGCGTGGGAGGAGGAGCGGAGCCGCGGGCGCGTCTTCCTGTACGGCCTTCCCGACGACCGCGGGACCGACATTCTCAAGCCCGGCACCGAGATCGAGCGGGAGGGGGAGTTTCGGGGTCTGATCGTGGGCGAGCAGCGCTGGCAGGTGGACGATAAGTGGACCCTGTTCGCCGAGGGGGCGTACATCGGCGACGAGGCGTTCATCGACGCCTTCTTCGACCAGCAGGCGGAGACCTCACGCGAGTTCACCAACCGCCTCCTCGCCCGCCGCCTGGACGGCAACACGGCGTTCACCGTCGAGGCCAAGGGGACCTTCAACGACTTCCTCGCCAACGAGTACCTGTTGCAGTCGCGGGGGTACTCGGTGAACAAGCTCCCCGAGGCGGTGTACGCGCGCCAGGCCGACGACCTGCTCGCCGGGGTCGACCCCGGCCTGCTCACGCACTTCTCGGAGTACCGCGCCGGTCGCGTGGGGATGAGCTTCGACGAGGTCTTCGCCCGCGAGCGCGGGTTCACGACGGACGCGCTCGCGCAGCGGGCCTTCGGCATCGGCCCCGACGGACGCATCTCGGACCGCCTGCGGGACGAGGGGTACTTCGAGGGGGAGGTGACCCGCGGCGACACGCGTCAGGAACTCTCGCTCGTGACCTCGCTCGGCCCGGTCACCATCAATCCCTTCGCGGTGGGGCGCATCACGGCGTACGACGATTCGTTCGACGCCTTCTCCCCCGACGAGGGCGACAGCGTCCGCCTCTGGGGCGGCGGCGGCGTGCGTGTCTCGACGACGGTGCAACGGGTCTACGACGAGCTCGACTCCCGCCTGCTCGACGTCCACCGCCTGCGGCACATCATCGAGCCCAGCGCCACCGTGTTCGTCTCCGGCACCAACATCGACGGGATCGACCTGCCCATCTACGACGACGCCGTCGAGAGCCTCGCCCACGGGACGATGGGCCGGGTCGGCCTCACGCAGACGTTCCAGACCCAGCGGGGCGGCCCCGGCCGCTGGCAGAGCGTCGACCTGCTGAGGGTGTCGACCGACCTGGTCTGGGCGAGCGACGACGCCGACCGCGAGAGCCCGATCGCCCGCTTCTTCGAGTACCGCCCCGAACTCTCCAACCCCGCCGACGCGTTCATCGCCGACCTCACCGCCCGCGTGACGGACGCGAGTTCGCTGGTGGCGAGCACGGTCTTCGACCTCGACCGCAACCGCCAGGCGGCGAGCAGCGCCGGCGTCCTGATGCAGCACGGCCCGGCCTTCTCGACCTTGGCCGAGGTCCGCTACCTCGACGCCCAGGACGCCACCTACATCAACGGCGGCCTGCAATACGAGCTCACGAGCCGCTACGCCATCGCCGGCGGGGCCAGCTACGACGTGGACGAGGGGGGCTTTCAGAGCACCTACGTCGAGATCCGTCGCCAATACGCCAGCATGATCCTGGGCCTGAGCATCCAGTACGACAACATCACGGGCGAGACCAGTTTCGGCTTCGTCTTCCAGCCGCGCGGCGCGAGCGGTGCCGCGGGCATCCAGGGGCTCGGCGCCGCGGACCCCCGCGCCATCGGCAGCGCCGCGGGGGGGTTCTGACGGCGGCCCGGGTGACACGGCCCCCGGCCTTCCTAGACTCGGTCCACTCGGAGACGCTCATGCCCGATCCCACGCCGCCCGCCGCTCCCCGCCTCCGGCTCGACCACCCCGTCTTCGCCCTCGTGAAGGCCGCGTTCCCGGGCAAGCGGCTCCGGGCCACCGAGTTTCGCGGGCAGGCGACCCTGATCGTCGATCCCGCCGACGCCCACGAGGTCCTCGCCTTCCTTAAGGCCGACCCTCAGACGGACTTCAACTTCCTCTCCGACGTCGCCGGGATCGACTACCTCAACTATCCCGCGGCAACCCCCGGCCGCTTCGCCGTCGTCTACAACCTCTGCTCCTACCCCCGCGACGACCGATTCTTCGTCAAGGCCCACCTCGACCCGAGCCTCCCCACCGACGGCATCCTGGAGGACCCCGCCCTGACGCTCGATTCGGTCTGCGACCTCTGGCCCGGCGCCGAGTGGCCCGAGCGAGAGATCTTCGACATGCTGGGCATCCGCTTCCGCAACCACCCGGACCTCCGCCGCCTGCTGCTATGGGAGGACTACCCCGGCCACCCGCTCCGCAAGGACTACCCGGTCCGCGGCCGCGGCGAGCGCGAGTCCTACCGCATCGTCGACCGCACGAGCGCCTGAGGCCCGTCCGGAGTCGGCCCGTTCGGTCGCGGCCCGTAACATCCGGTGCGGGGCCGCGTACGAACGCGTGTCCGCCCGGACGCCGCGCATGATCCGATCCCTGGCCATCCTCCTCGCCGCCCTGCTCATCGCGCTCGCGCCCGCGGCGTGCGGACCCGCGTCGTCGCAGGACACCCCCGAGGCGACGATCGAGGCTGCCCGGCGGGCCGTTGCCGACGCCCAGCCGCGCCGGATCGCCCGACTGATCGAGGCCGACGGCGAGGAGATGCGGCGGCTGCTCGACCGTTTCGGCGTATTTCTCGCGAACGTTCAGGACCTCGGCCTCGCCGTGCAGGAGAAGTTCCCGAAGGAGGTGGCCGAGGTGAGGGCCCGGGCCGAGCAGGCCGCCAAGGACGGCAAGGCGACGAGCCTCCTCGCGACCATCACGCAGCAGGGTGGCCGCGGTCGCAAGCGACCCAGCGGCAAGCAGCGGGTAGAGGCTCGCGCCGCCTTCGACACGGCCCTCAAGGGGCTCTTCGCGGATCCCTACGCGTGGCTTCGCGATTCCGAGACGCGGCTGACGACCGCGTACCTGACCGAGGAGACCGTTGCGCTCCTGTGGGACGGCAAGCCCGTCCTGGCCCCGTTGGGCATGATCATGCGTCGGGGGGAGGACGGCCGCTGGTGTTTCGTGCTCCCGACCAACTTTCCCGGCGTGAGCGCATTGATGCCCAGGACGCCCGACGAGTTCAAGATCTGGGGGAGCCTGATCACCGTCTTCGATCGCGTCGTCGTGGACCTGACGAAGGACGTCCGGACCGGGCGGTTGGGGTCGCTCGACGGCCTCGCGCAGGAGGCGGGTGAGAAGACGTTCATCCCCGCGGCTCTCACCTTCCTGGCGTACAACCGGCTCCGCGAGATCAAGAAGAAGGAAGCCAAGGAGGCCGCGGTGCTCGCGACCCCGGCACCAAAGTGACGCTCGCGTGGGCGCCGAGCGCGTGACCGGATCCGGTCGGGCGCGACCTCACTCAACCAGGACGACCGGGAGCGCCGGACACACCTCGCGACGGCGGGCATCGACCAGCGAGCCCAGGCGTGAGGTCTCCGATGCCCGCGCCAGCACCAGGCTGCCTGGCCGGGAGGGTTCCTCCGCGACGTCGGCGACGACGACGCACGCGGCGAGCGGATGCGTCCCGAGCGCCTCGAACGCCCGCCGCACGTGATCCTCTGCTCGGGGGAGCATGGTCGGTGTCAGCATCGAGACGGGGTCGAGCACGAACCGCCACCCCCTCGATTCACGGGCCCGCAGGAAGGTGAGGAGCGACGGGGCATCCGAGATGACGTGCCCCGCGTCGGGCCACAGCAGCAGTTCGACCCGCGCCCGCGCCGCAGCCAACTCCAGTTCGTCCGCCGCGGCCTCGAATCCCCGACGCGACGCCGGCATCCACGACACCGGGCCGTCCACACCGGTTCCGAGGCCGGAACGCACGATCAGTCGGCCAACGGCCGTCGCCAAACCAACGCCGGATCGGCCTTGGTGTGGGTCACCGAGCGGATCGACGCTCAAGACGGTGGCGAAGATCCCGCCTTTGGGCGACCCCTCGTCGACGCGCCACCCGGCCGGATCACGTTTCAGGATGAACGATCGCACATGCACCCCCCTTCACGCGGTCGGCATGACGATTGCGTGGCTGCGGTCCAAGGTCCATCTCCCGTTATCGCATCCTGTCGAAAACATGCGCGTGCCGATGGCATCCGGTGGTGGCACCCCTCGCAGTTGCCCTGATCGCCCTGCTCTGTGGAGAATCCGTTGATGCTTCCCCTCCGCCCGCGTCGCCGCGCTGTCGTCCAGACCGAGTTCATCGATGCGCGGCGATTGCGCGATCAGGCGGATTCGACGTCTCCGACCCTGCCGCGACCCCAGATCGTCGAGAGGATCATCGCGGGCAACCCCTCGGCGACGGCGGAGTTCCTGGCCGGCTTCGGCGATGCGGCCCTTGCCCACTACTTGGAGCACCTGATCGTCGGCGATGAGCCGCGCGGACGGACGAGCCGGTGGGTGCGACGCGCCGAGTCTCCGGCGATCGTCCGCCGGGAGGCGGCGGAGTAGGGAAGCGCGTCAAGCTGGGGGGGTTGAGGCAAGTTCTGAGACGTATGTCAATCCGCAGCGTCATTTCGCCGATTCGGGGTGGCGCCGGGGCTCTCTCGGGCCTCAAGTGGGCCCGCCCGGCGGCCCGATAAATCACGACGTCGGAACGCATCGGGGCCTCCCGGCGATCTTCCGACGGCGGGTTTGGCGGCGCGGGGGCGTGTGGTCCCGGCGGAGCCGCGGCCGTTGGACATCGATCCTACCCGATCCCGGTCCGGGGCTTGGAACCGCCCCGACGCCGATGATGTCGTCGCCCGCGCACGACGTGGAGTCAAGCATGCCCCGCACGACCCAGACCAGCCCCCTCAACCGCCAGATCCCCATTCTCTCTGTCGCGGGCCTGCTGGCCGCGGCGGCGTGGACGGGAGGGTGCAGCACCGGCGGCCTCGCCGTGTCCACGAATCAACCCCAGCCCTCCATCGCCGTCGCGACCGTGTCGCCCGCGATCGTCGCCGAGCCGACGCCGTCGTACGCGCCCTCGGCCGAGCCCGCGCGGGCCGCATCCGTGCGGGCCGAGTCCGCCGCGGCGACCGCGAATGTCGCCCGCGTGACCTTCGCCGAGGAGGGGGCCGACTTTGATCCCAGCGTGAGCCGCGACGGCTCGCGGCTGGTCTTCGCCAGCACGCAGCACCGCGCGACGTCGGACATCTACGTCAAGCGTTCCGACAGCCGCGTGGTGACACAGCTGACGACGGACCCCGCCGAGGACGCGATGCCCGAGATCAGCCCCGACGGCACGCGGATCGCCTTCGCGAGCAACCGGGCCGGGAACTGGGACGTGTACGTGATGCCGCTCGCGGGGGGCAAGGCCGTGCAGATCACGAGCGAGGGGACCGACGAGGTGCACCCCTCGTGGTCTCCCGACGGGCGGAGCCTGGTCTTCTCCCGCTTGGGCGGACAGAGCGACCGATGGGAACTCTGGGTCGCGCAGACGGCCAACCCCTCCGTGGCCAACTTCATCGGCTACGGATTGCTCCCCCGGTGGTGCCCGGTGGCGGGGACCGGGGCCGACGGGATGGATCGGATCCTCTTCCAGCTCTCGCGCGAGCGCGGGCGGCGGAGCTTCGGCCTCTGGACCGTGGACTACGCCGACGGGAGCGCGACGAACGCGACCGAGGTCGCGGGGAGCGTCGAGTCCGCGCTGATCAACCCGGCGTGGAGCCCCGACGGTCGCTGGATCGTCTACGCGGAGACCCCGGCGCCCGCGCTGGGGGCGGAGAACTCCGTCACCGACGGCACGACCGCTCGCGTCGCCGAGGCCTCGCTCTGGATGCTGAGCGTCGAGGGTGAAGGGCGTGTCCGCCTGACGGAGGGGGGCGGCCTCGCGCTGAGCCCCACGTGGGGGGGGAACAACAGGCTCTTCTTCGTGTCGAACAGGGGCGGCTCGGACAACGTCTGGTCGCTCGACCTCTCCCCGGCGATCGTCGCGGCGAACGCGGTAACGGGAGGGGCCGGGTTCGAGCCGACTCATGCCACCGCCCGGGCCCCCGCGCACTCCACCCCCGGCGCGACGTACGCGGCGACGACCCTCGCCACCCACGCGACGGTCGCCTCGCCCGCCGCGCCGGTCATGCACGACGCCGTCCACACGCCGGCGGCCGCACAGCCCGAGACGCACGCCGCCGCCGAAGAGGAGGCCCCGGGCGCGCCCGACCACCGCTGAGCAGTCATCCGCGATCGGTGGCCGGTGGGCCGCCGATCGCTTTCAGGGCTCGAGCCGCGAGGTGCGGCGCGGGCGAGCGTGAAGGACGGAACGGGCGCGGCGGAGGCCGCGAATCGATGAGGGGCAAGGAAGCCATGAACACGCACGCACGATCGGTCGGATGGGCGCTCCTGGGGATGATGACGGCGGCCGCGGGGTGCGCCTCGCCCGCGCGGGACGTCCTGACGTCGCCGAGCTTGAGCGTCGCGCCGTACGACACGTCGCGGGGCGAGGTTCTGTGGGCCGTGGCGCCCCTCCGCAACGAATCGGGCACTTCGGAAGCCGATCCCGAGGCGATGGGCGACAAGGTCGTCGCGGCCGTCGAGGAGATCCAGGGCGTGCGGTGCGTGCCGCTGAACCGCACCATCGCCGCGATGGCGGCGTTGGGCATGCCGTCCCTCTCGACGCCTGCGGATGCGCGCAAGCTCGCCCAGGCAATGGGCGTCGACGGCGTCGTCGTCGGCTCGATCACCGCGTACGACCCGTACACCCCGACGCTCGGGCTCGCGCTCGCCCTCTACGCCCGACCCGGCGCCATGACCCCCGCGGCCGACTCCTTGGACACCCGGGCCCTCACCGCGGCTCCCTCGGACGCTGGCCGGGTCCGGGGGTCGGGCTTCGCCGATGCGCCGCTGGCGGTGGCGTCGGAACATCTCGACGCCAAGAACCACCAGGTCCTGCTGGACGTCAAGGCGTATGCCCAGGGACGGCAGAAGACGCCGTCGGCGCTCGGATGGCGGCGATACACCGCGAGCATGGACCTCTACGGCGAGTTCGCGGCCCACCGGATGGTGGACGCCTTGATCAAGCAGGAATGGGTCCGGACGAGCGTCGCCGGGGTACCGTCGGAAGGGTCGGAGTTCACGGGTCGATAGGAAACGAGCGAGCGGAGCCAGCCATGTCAGCCTCGTCGACGCCCGTGCCAGGGCACCAATCCACATCGCGGATTCCCGCGCCCGCCCGCCATGGGCCACGCCGTCTCCGGCCGTGCGGAATCCCATTGACGTACGCGCAGGATGGGCATGTCTGGCGGATCGGCTGGGAAGCCGGAGCCGACCTGCGGGGGGTGTCGGAACTCGCCCGGTCGGCGGCGGGGGCGGGCCGTCCGATCGACGCCGCGGCGTTGGCGTGGATCGCGGGCTTCGCGGGGGTGTCGGTGAGCGGACCGCTGGCCGCGGCCGGCGGGGTGGCACGAAGGACGTAGTTATCGAACGCGGTTTCAGTCCGGGGCGGGAAGGTCCGATGGAGACCGCGACGCGGAGGCCTCCAGGGGCGGATGGGTCCAATGGGTCCGGATGGACCTCGACGGGTTCAGACGGCGTATGACGGGTTCCGATGGTCATGGAGCGAGCGATGTCCACCCTGCCGATCATCGATGCCTTCACGTCCTACCTCGCGGACGAGCGGCACTTCAGCCCCTACACCGCCAGGTGCTACGGCGCGGACCTGCGCCAGTTCATCGAGCACCTCACAGTCGAGCACAAGCTCGAGGCGGACCCGGCGCGGGAGCGGGCGGTCTTCGAACGGGCCACGCGGGAGCGGCCGACGGTCTCCGCGGTCGGCTTCCGGGCGACGAGCCTGACCGAGATCATCTGCGGGGCGCACGCGGAGACGATCCGCGGGTTCCTGGCGCACCTGGGATCGCAGGAGTATTCCGCCGCGACGATGGCGCGAAAAATCGCCACGCTCCGGAGCTTCTACAAGTGGGCGGACCGGCGGGGCGTGTGCGCCGCGAACCCTATGATATCGATCCGCACGCCGCGGCAGGCCAAGCGGCTGCCCAAGGCGATCACGATCGACCAAGTCGAGCGGCTTCTCGCGGCCCCGGGCGACCACGAGGTGCTCGGCCGGCGCGACCGGGCGATGCTCGAGACGCTCTACTCGACGGGCATCCGCGTGAGCGAGCTGGTCGGGCTGGCGATGGCGGACCTCGACCTCGCGGGCGAGGCGCTGCGGGTGCGTGGCAAGGGCAAGAAGGAGCGGATCGTGCCCCTGGGCTCGCACGCCATCGGCGCGGTGCAGCGCTATCTCGAGATGCTCCGGGCGGACCCCAAGTTCGGGACGCTCGTGAAGACCGAGGCGGACGGCCGGCTGCCCCTCTTCGTCAACAAGCACGGCGGTCGGCTCAGCAGCCGCTCGGTGCGGCGGAAGCTCGACAAGTACCTGAAGCAGGTGGGGCTCGACCCCTCGATCAGCCCGCACACCCTGCGGCACAGCTTCGCAACGCACCTGCTCGACAACGGTGCGGACCTCCGCAGCGTGCAGGAACTCCTGGGGCACCAGAGCCTGAGCACGACGCAGGTGTACACGCACCTGACGACGCAGCGAATGCAGGACGCCTACACCAAGGCGCACCCGAGGGCGCAGGCGGGCTGAACGCCGAGGACGTGGTACACGCCGCGGACCGATCCGGCCACCGGGTCCTAGCGATCGCGGATCGACCAGCCCTCGAGCGCCGAGCGGACGTCCGCCACGACGGTCGGGGCGTCGTCGGCCCTCGAATCGAGGGACAGCACGAGGGCGAGTTTCTGCTCGGCGTCGACGACGACCAGCACGGCGGATGACCCGGGCGCGAGGGCGTCGAGCATCGTGCGACCGGCGGGGGTCCACACGGGGCGCGGAAAGCCGACGGCGAGGGAACCCCCCGACGAGGGATCGGGGGATTCCCAGCGCGCGCCCGCCTCGGCGACGCTGGCGGCGCTGATCCGGGCGAGGTCGATCGCGCCCACGGGACGGACGACGAGGCGCGGGAGTCCGCCTTCGCCGAAGGTCCGACGGCGGTCGAGCTCGCGGGACAGCTCCGCCAGGTCGCGAGCGACGGCGCTGGCGTCGACCTGCGCGCCCGGGATCGTCGTGTCGTAGAGCAGCAGCGCTCCGTAGATCGGGGCGGGGATCGGGGCGTCCGCGGGTCCGGCCGCCTCGGCGAGCGCGGCCGTGAGCGACCAGGCGTCCAAGGCGTCGTCCATGAGGGAGAGCCCCGGGAGACGCGAGCCGATCGCGAGATCGCTCTCGCGCGGCCTGAGGCGAGAGACCGAATCGACGCGCAGACGGCCCTCGATCGAGGGGAGCCAGGCGGCGGGGTCGCCGGGCTCGAGAGGGCGGACGCTGATCGAGATGCGGGTGGGGCGCGCGGGAGGACCGATGGCGGCGGCGAGCTGAACCAGGCGTCCCGTCGCGACGTCGGCCGTCAGTTCGAGCGGGCCGGCGCCCGTCGCGCCGGCGCAGAGGATCTGACGGCCCCGCGCGGCGGAGGAGACGCCCTCCCATCGGATCTCCCCGGCGAGGGGCCAGAACTCGGGTGCCTCGGCGGACGCGGGGAAGGCCCAGTCGAGCTGGGGCAGGGGGACGTCGGGCAGGTGCGCGCGGAGATCGCCCGCGGTGACGGCCCCCTGGAGGGTGGCCTCGTAGTAGTGCGCAGGGTCGCGGGTGTTGACCACGACGAGACGGGTGCCGTCCACGCCCACGAGGAGGCGACCGAGGTCTAGGCGGACCCGGGCGGGTCTGGATCCCGGCTCGCCGGCGTCGAGGCGGAGCGTCACGGTCGCCGCCCGCTCGCGGCCGTCTGGACCGACGGCGCGGAGACCGACGCGTTCGGCGAGCGGGCCTGAGCGATAGGCCGCCCGGAGACGGGCGACGAGATCGGCCGCGCTGGGGACGGGATCGACCGCGGCCGGGGGCGCGGTCGGGGCGGGCTGGAAGGCGGGGGCGCCGGCGAGCAGGAATGCGGCGAGCAGGGACGTGAGGTGCACGCGGGCATCGTAACCCGCGGGCCGCGGAGGGGCGGCTAGGGGAGAGCGGCGAGCAGCTCGCGCACGCCGCGACCGAGGGTCGGGACCAAGGCGTCGGGCCAGACGAGGGCGAGGGGCTCGAGAGCGAAGCGGCGCTCGTGCAGGCGGGGATGGGGGACGGTCAGGCCGAGCTCGTCGATGACGCGGTCGCCGAAGAGGAGGATGTCGAGGTCGAGGGTGCGAGGCCCCCACCGCGGCTCGATGGCGCGGTCGCGGCCTCGCGCGCGTTCGATGAGGAGGAGCCTGGCGAGCAGGTCGTGGGGCGTGAGCAGGGTGCGCAGGAGCACGGCCGCGTTGAGATAGGGGCCTTGATCGACCGGGCCGACGGGCGCGGTCTCGATGACGGGCGACGCCGCGGCGAGGGAGGTCAGCGGGAGCGCCGCCATCGACTCGACGGCGGCGGCGAGGTGCGACGCGCGGTCGCCGAGGTTCGAGCCGAGCGCGACCGCGACGGTCTCGGGCGCGAGGCCCGCGCGGCGACGAGGGTCGCGCGGGGGCTGGGAGAGGGCTGGGGCGGTCACGGTTAAGGATAGGGCGAGCGCAAAAGCGCGAACGGCTCCCGCCGGTGTCGGGAGCCGTCCGCGGCCGCTGGGGGCGACGTGGATTCCTACTCGACGGGCTCGAGCTCGCGCATGCGGTGCTGCATCTGGGCCTTGAGCCTGGCGAGGATGGAGCTGTGCATCTGGGAGACGCGGGACTCGGAGAGATCGAGGGTGGCGCCGATCTCCTTCATGGTCATGCCCTCGTAGTAGTAGAGGACGATGATGAGGCGCTCGGCGCGGGAGAGGCCCTTGGTGAGCAGCTCGCGGAGGTCGCGGCGCTGGAGCTCGGTGACGGGGTTGCTCTGGCTCTCATCGCGGATGACGTCGATCTCGCGGACGTCGCGGCCGCTGTCGCTAGGGAAGCACCGCTGCGTGAGGCTGCGGGTGCCGACGGCGCGGGAGTCGCGGGAGAGCTTATCGAACTCCTCCTGATCGACCTTGAGGATGTCGGCGACCTGGTCGTTGGTGGCGGGCTGGCCGGTGGCCTTCTCGATCTTCTGGCGGGCCTGCTCGACCTTGCTGCTGCGGTGGCGGACGAGGCGGGGGACCCAGTCCATCGAGCGGAGCTCGTCGAGGATGGCGCCGCGGATGCGGGGGGCGCAGTAGGTCTCGAACTTGACCTTGCGCTCGAGGTCGAAGGCATCGATGGCGTCCATGAGGCCGAAGATGCCCGCGGACATGAGGTCCTCGAGGTCGACCTCGTCGGGGAGGCGGGTGTGGATGCGCTCGGCGTTGTAGCGGACGAGGGGGAGGAATCGCTCCATGAGCCAGTTGCGCAGGGCCTCGGTGCGATTCTCGCGGTACTCGACCCAGAGCTCGGTCATGGGCCGGGCGTCGAAGGGGGACGGGGCGTTCGACGCCTCGGCATGACGCGCGGCGAATCGCCCACCAGCCCTGAGACCGCTCCGCAACGCTGACTTCACAACTGCCATGGTCGCTCCTTGACCCTTCCGGACCCGAGCGGTTCGGGGCCTCGCAACCCCGGGGCCTGACGGCCACCGCTCACCATCACGTTGTTCGGCACCCGGTCATCCTGACCGATGGGGGCGAGTATACAGATTCTGATTCTGCGTGAGGCCGCGGCACACGTTTTCAACCTCTTTTCTGACTTGTGAACACTCTGCCAACAGGCGGCGTCTGTGCGGGGGTGGTTTCCCTCACTGGTAGGGACAAGCTCGGGATGGGCTGCGCAACCTCATGCGTAGCAAGGTGTTCGCGCACGACGTGCGCGAACACGGCGCCGGCGGCGAGCCCGGGAACGAAGCACAGCGCGGTGGCCAGGATCGCGTACACGAGGACACCGGTCGCCTCGCGGCCCGACGCCATGCCGGCGACGACCGCGACCGCGAACGCGGCGAGGGCGACGACAGCGGCGATGACTCGGATCTGGCTGGACACGGACGGACTCCACCGGCGGAGGGACCGCCGGACGGACCATCGTCACGCAAACGCCGCGCCTTGGGCGGGATCACGAAAAAAGCCGCGCGTGGGGCGCGGCTCTGACGCCTCGGGGGGCTGGGCGGAGGGGTCTATCGGCTGCGGAGCCACCCCAGAAGTCCTTTGGTGGGCTTGGGTTGCGTCTGCGTCTTCAGGGAAAGCTCCCTCGCCAGAACGGCGGCCAGGGTGCGCACGTCCTTGCTGATCCGCGCTGAAGGTGCGCCCAGCATGAACGGGTTGCGGGACCTGGCGGCGGCGGGGACGGCGGGATCGTGGTGCAGGACGCCCAGGAGGGCGGGCGTCAGGCCGAGGAAGCGGCGGCAGGTGGAGGCGATGCGTTCGTGCACGGCGGCGGCCTCGGTGGGGGATTCGGCTTGATTGACGACCAAGGCGAGGTTCGAGGCGGGATGCCCGGCGGCGCGGCGGATGGCCGCGACGCACTTGATCATGGCGTAGGCATCGGCGATGGACGTGGGCTCGGGCGTGGCGATGACCAGGGCGAGGTCGGCGGCGACGACGAAGGAGGTGACGGCGTCGGAGAGGCCGGCGCCGGTGTCGATCAAGACAATGTCGCTGAGGCGCTCGAGCTCGGCGAGGCCGTCGAGAATGGCGGCGCGTTCAGTGGGGGGGAGGTTGGCCATTCGGACCACGCCCACGGAGCCGGGGACGAGGCGGAAGCCCCCGGGGGCGTCGACGGCGATCTGGGCGAGGGAGCGGGGGGCGGCACCGTCGCCCGCGGTCGCGACGGCGGCCTCGAGGCGGGTAGTGGGGTTGATGCCGCAGAGCACGTCGGCGTTGGCGAGCCCCAAGTCGGCGTCCAAGACCGTGACTCGGTGGCCGGCGGCGCGGAGGGCGATGGCGAGGTTGACGCAGGTGCCCGTCTTTCCGACGCCCCCTTTGCCCGAGGTGATCGCGACGACGGGACAGGAGCGCGTGCGGGGGGCGGGGCGGGGCGGGGGGAGGCGGTCGCCGACGATGGTCGAGGTCGCGGCTGGATCGGCGGCCTTGCGCGGGGGCGGGCGGACCGGCAGGGTGACGGTCATCGTGGTCGGGGCCGACCGGTGGATGACGCTGATGGCGGGGCGGACGAATCGCGGCGGGGCGGCGGGCGCGCCGACCCACTCGAGCGCGGCGGGGTTGCTGTTGAGGGCTTGGACGATCGAGCGGAGCCTCGACGCCTGATCGTCGGGCCGCTGGCCTTCGGCGCGGGCGGGATCGTGACGGATCGCCCGATGGGGGCTCGTCGGCGCGTCGGGGCCGAAGTCGCCGTTCGGGGCGGGAGGGGTCATCGCGGGAGGGCTCCGTCGAGGATGAGGCGGGCGAGGCGGTCGGGTTGGGCGAGCTCGATCTGGTCGGGGACTTCCTGGCCGGTGGTGACGTAGCTCAGCCGCACCCCCGACGCGGACCCCCGGGCGGAGAGGATATTGGCGATGGGCCCGAAGTGCACGGCCTCGTCGAGTTTGCTGACGATGAGGCGCGTGGGACCCAGCGGGAGGAACCGGTCCAGGGCGGCATCCATGACGGGCTCGGCCGCGGCGGCGGAGAGGACAAGGTGGCTCTCGTCTGGCGCGGCGGCGGCCAGGAAGTCGCTCAGTTCCGAGAGGCGGTCGGCGTCACGCTGCGATCGGCCGGCGGTGTCGACCAGGACGACGTCGCAGTCGGCGAGGGAGTCGGCGCAGGCGGCCATCTCGCCGGGGGTGAGCGCGACCTTGAGGGGGAGGCCGATGATGTTGGCGTAGGTGCGGAGCTGATCCACGGCGGCGATGCGGTAGGTGTCGCTGGTGACGAGGCCGACACGCTTGCCTTGGCGGAGCTTGTACGCCGCGGCGAGCTTGGCGATGGTTGTGGTCTTCCCGACGCCAGTGGGGCCGATGAGGGCGATGGTGAGGGGGCGGCCACCGGGGCGGGGGCCGGCCTTGGCCATGGCGCCGGCGACGGGGAGCGTGGCGGCAAGGTGGCGGAGGACGGCGCCGCGGACGATGTCGGGGTCGGCCAGCTCGTCTGCGGTGAGCTCGTCGCGAACGGCACCGACGACCCGGTCGGCGAGTTCGATCGAGACGCGAGCGTCCTGGAGGCGGGTGTAGAGGGCGAAGAGGGTGTCGGGGAGGCCACCAAAGGCGAGGATGGGGGCCGCGCCGGGAGCGGAGAGACTCGAGGCGGTGTGGCGGGAGCACTGGAGCACTTGGCCGACCAGCCGCTTGATCGAGGCGAGCTCGGTCTGGAGGGAGGCCATCGCCTCGTCGCCCTCGGGGGCCAAGGGAGCGCGGGTGGCGAGAGATTGGCGTGGCCTCGACTGGGGCGGGGCCACGGCCGGCGGGGGAGGCATGGTCGGAGCGGGGCGGGGGACGATCGCGTCGGGATCGATCGGACGTGTGCGGACGACGGGCGCTGCCGGGTCCGCGTCGGGGCCCGCGTCGGGGCCCGCGTCGGGGCCTCGGGCCGGCGCGAAGGTCGCGAACGACTGGGCCTCGAAGTGGTCGTCGGCCGGAGGAAGCGGGGCGGGACGGGGGGTGCGGGAGACGGCGGCTTCGCGCAGGCGGGGACCCCGGGCCGAGGCGGGGTCGGAGGCCGTGATCTCGATCACCTGCCGCCCCCCGACGCCCATGACGGCGCCGACCTTGTACTGGCGGGTGTGGAGAATGACCGCGTCCTTGCCGAGGTCTTTCTTGACCTCGGAGAGGGCCTGGGCCATCGTGGCGGCGCGATAGGTCTTGAGATTCGTGGTCGCCATCCGTGGCCTGCTCCGAGAGGCGGCCTCCGGCCGCGTGTCGTCCGTGGCCCGGTCATCGGCGCCGTCGCCGCCCGGGTCACCCCCCATTCATCGTCCCGAGACGCGGGCGGAGTGTATCGGCCGGCGCCATCGGCGTCCCGCCACGGGCGTGGTCCTACGCGGCGGCGGTCGCGACCGCGCGGGCCGACTCCGCCGGGGGAGGCATCACGAGGGCCATCGACTCGACATCGACCCCGGCGACGACCTCGTTGTAGCCGAGCACGACCACGCCGGGGACGTGCGGCTCCAAGAGCTGGCGGACGACGGCCCGGACCTGGGGCGAGGCGATGACCACGGCGGGATTTCCCGCGGCGGTGACGGGCTGGAGC
>Ga0163144_10009694_pt1 | contig 20662 bp, 18 predicted proteins | sample OliLak19BULKMAT1_FD_123175 | JGI IMG/M metagenome (GOLD analysis project Ga0163144, IMG submission 123175) | Freshwater microbial mat bacterial communities from Lake Vanda, McMurdo Dry Valleys, Antarctica - Oligotrophic Lake LV.19.BULKMAT1 | ecosystem: Environmental > Aquatic > Freshwater >... | reverse complement strand
GTGGATGCGAGGAGCATGAAGCGAAAGTTCCCCGCGCGGCTTCGCGATGCACTGCACCATGATGCCGAGGATGTGCAAGCGGGCTACCCGTGCCTGCTCAAGAGCCTCTTTCATCAATCCGGTCGTCACGTTGGGGACCTTGATGTCCATCTGCAACGCCGTAATGCCATCTGCCGATCCGGACACTTTAAAGTCCATATCGCCGTAGTGGTCTTCCGCACCGGCGATGTCGGTCAGAATGGCGTACTGATCGCCTTCCTTCACCAAACCCATCGCGATACCCGCAACGGCCATCGAAACCGGAACACCCGCATCCATCATCGACAAGGAAGCACCGCAGACCGAAGCCATTGAGCTCGATCCGTTCGATTCCAAAATGTCGCTGACCACGCGAACCGTATACGGGAACACTTTCTCAGACGGCACAACCGCCGTCATCGAACGTTCCGCCAACGCGCCGTGACCAATCTCGCGCCGACCCGCGCCGCGCATGAAACCCACTTCGCCCACCGAGAACGGCGGGAAGTTGTAGTGCAACATAAATCGTTTGGAAAGAACGGTCGGATCCAACAGCTCAATCCGTTGCTCGTCGTCTTTCGTGCCGAGTGTCGTCGTGACCAACGCCTGCGTCTCGCCGCGCGTAAACAAGGCGGATCCGTGAGTACGAGGCAGAATGCCAACTTCGCACTCGATGTGCCGGACTTCGTCGAACGCCCGGCCATCCGGCCGCCGACGATCTTTCAGCATCTCATCGCGGAAAACGCGCTCTTTCAAAACGCCAAACAACTCTTTGGCCGCCGCGTGCTGGTCTTCAGGATACTTCTCGACCACTTTCTTCTTGGCCGCGTCAATCAGCGAATAGCTTGCGAGCTTGCCGTGCTTCTTCGTGTTCAGCCCATCGCTGAGCTCAGCTCGGATAAACGCGTCGATCTCGTCGAGCAACGGTTGGTTGATCGCCGGCGTGGTGTAAGCCTTTTTGTCTTTGCCCGCCAACTTCATCAGTTCGCGAATACCGGCGTTCATTTTCCGGCAGCACTCGTGGCCAAACTCAATGGCTTCCAACATCTCGGCTTCCGAAACATGGGTCGCTGCGGCTTCCACCATCACGATTCCATTGTCCGTACCCGCCACGATGATGCTTAACGACGATTCCGCCGCCTGCTCGTAGGACGGATTCGGCACCAATTTACCGCCCACCTTGCCCACGCGAACCGCGCTCAGGACATGATGAAACGGGATATCGCTGATCGCCAGCGCAGCACCGGCACCAGCAATCGCCAAGGAACCCGGATCTCGTAACGGATCAGCCGACAACAACATCGCAATAACTTGCGTCTCGTGCGAATACCCTTCCGGGAAGAGGGGGCGAATCGGACGATCAATCATCCGGCTCGTCAACACTTCCTTTTCGGAAGGACGGCCCTCTCGCTTAATGAATCCGCCAGGGAAACGACCCGTGGCATAAGTAAACTCGCGGTAATCAACCGTGAGCGGGAAAAAGTCAGCGTTCAGCTTCGGCTTATTAGCCGTGCACGCCGTGACCAGCACTACCGACTCGCCGGAGCGCACAATCACCGATCCGTTTGCCTGTTTGGCCATATGGCCGGTTTCGATCGAAACCGGCAGACCAAACAGGTCAATTTCAACTTTATGAAGCATTGCTATTCCTTGAACCGAATTGACTCGAAATCAAGGAGACGCGAGGAGCGATTGTACGCGCGGTCTTATCCGCTCACCGGGAGCGGAATTCCGAAAGTTTTCCCCTAACGACGGATGCCAAGGCTAGTGATGAGCGTCTTGTAACGCATCGGGCTATCGCCCTTCAGATAATCCAGCAGCCTGCGCCGCCGAGCTACCATCAACAAAAGTCCACGGCGTGAGCTATGATCCTTCTTGTTCGCCTTAAAATGATCCTGCAACTGCGTTATGCGCTGGCTCAGGATCGCAACCTGGACCTCTGGCGAACCGCAATCGGTCTTGTGGATCTTGTACTTCGCGATTACTTCTTGTTTCGATTCAGCCGCCAGTGCCATGCCGTAAAGTGGATACTCCTTAGTCTTCCCTTAATCGTTTGATGTCAGAAATTAGAATAACACAATCGCAACGATTATTTTGGCCCAAGACGAATTGCTCCGTCCAATCGGATCGTTTCGCCATTTAAATAGGAATTCTCCACCACATGCCGCACCAACCGCGCATACTCTCCCGCCTCCCCCAGCCGATTCGGAAACGGTACCGTCCTCCCTAACTCCCCCTTCACGCTTGCCGGCAACCCGTCCAACATCGCCGTATCCATCAACCCCGGCGCAATCGTCACCACCCGAATCCCTACCCGCGCAAACTCTCGCGCCAAGGGCAGCGTCATCCCCGCTACCGCCGCCTTCGACGCCGCATACGCCGCCTGCCCAATCTGACCATCAAACGCCGCAATCGACGCCGTGTTCACTATTACGCCCCGCTCCCCGTCCTCCCCCGCCGAGTTTTCCATCATCGCCGCCGCCGCCCACCGAATCACGTTAAACGTCCCCAACACGTTCACCCGCATCACCCGCTCGAAATCCTCCAGCGCCATCGGCCCCTCCCGCCCCACCGTCCGCTGCGCCGTCGCCACCCCCGCGCAATTCACTACGATATCCACGCCCCCCCCCAGTCCCGCCGCCACGTCCTCATCCCGCAACACATCCTGCCCCAGGGCCCGATCCAACACCCGCACCTCCGCCCCCGCCGCCCGGAACTCCTCGACCGTCGCCGCCCCCAATCCCGACGCCCCGCCCGTCACGAGCACTCGCTTCCCCGCTATCTGCATAATCCTTTCATAGCATGTTCGCCGTAAAACAAAACAGCTATACTTTGTTTGGCCCCACATATGCAGCACGACTGGTTCCCGCTCTGGCTCAGCCTCCGCGTGGCCGCCTTGGCCACGGTCCTCTCGCTGCTCATCGGCCTGGCCCTCGCTTGGGTTCTCGCCAATCGCGCCTTCCGCGGCCGCGAAGTCCTTGATGCCACCATCTCCCTGCCTCTCGTTCTCCCTCCCACCGTCCTCGGCTTCTACCTGTTGATCCTCCTCGGCCGCGAATCCGCTCTCGGCCGCCTGTACGAAACGGTCACCGGCAGCCCTCTCGTCTTCACTTGGCAAGCCGCGGTCGTCGCCGCCCTCTTCCATTCGGCGCCCCTGCTGATCAAGTCCGCCCGCGCTTCCCTGGAATCGGTCGACCACGTCTATGAACGTGCCGCCCGCACCCTGGGCGCCTCCGAATGGCGCGTCTTCGTCCACATCACCCTCCCCCTCGCCCTCCGCCCCATCCTCGCTGCCGCCGCCTTGGCCTTCGCCCGCTCCCTCGGGGATTTCGGCGTCACTATCATGCTCGCCGGCAACATCCCCGGACGCACCCAAACCGTCGCCGTCGCTATCTATGACGCCGTCGAAGGCGGCAACGGAGACCTCGCCCGCTGGCTCGTTCTGGCCGTCTCTGCCCTCGCCATCTCCCTGCTCACCCTCGCCAACGCTCTCGCCCCCAAACGAGCCTGACCATGCTGCAAGTTCGTCTTAAACATTCGTTCCCCGCCCGGCCAGGCTCCCGCGCCTTCGCCCTCGATCTCGCCTTCGAAGCCCGTCCCGGGGTCACCGTTCTGTTCGGGCCCTCCGGCTCCGGAAAAACGCTCACCCTCGATTCTATCGCCGGCTTCGCCACCCCCACCGCCGGACGCATTCTCCTTGATGATTCCATCCTCTATGACGGCGAGACCCGCGTAAACCTCCAGCCCCAGGCCCGACGCTGCGGCTACGTCTTCCAAAACTACGCGCTCTTCCCGCACATGACCTTGGCCGACAACCTCGCCTTCGCCGCCCACGCCCTCCCTCCCCGCGAACGCGCCCGCCAGGTCAAAGACTCCCTCGAACAGTTCCAACTCTCCGACGTCGCCGCACGCCGCCCCGGCGAACTCTCCGGCGGCCAAAAGCAACGCGGCTCCATCGCCCGCGCCCTTCTCCGCGCCCCCCGCATGCTCCTGCTCGACGAACCAGCCCAAGGCCTCGACGCCTCCCTCCGCCAAGAGCTATATAGCATTTTGCGCGCCGTCCGCACCCAGTACGAAACCCCCATCGTCCTCGTCACCCATTCCCTCGAAGAGTGCTTCGAACTCGGCGATTCCCTCCAAATCGTCCACGACGGCCGCATCATCCAGTCCGGCACTCCCCGCCAAGTTGCCGACCATCCCGCCTCCCCCGAAGCCGCCCGCCTCCTGGGCATTTACACCCTGCTCCCCGCCGAAATCCGCGCCCTCGACCCCAGCCGCCAAACGAGCCGCATCCGCTGCCTCGACCACGATCTCACCGGTCCCTACTATCCCTCCCATTTCATCGGCGACCGGATCACCCTCTGCCTGCTCCCCTCCCTTCTCCGCGCTCTGCCCCGCTCCAGTGCGCCAACCGAAAACCAAATCCCCACCACCCTCGATCGCGTCGCCGAACGGCCCCACTCGGTCATCCTCCACTTCGCCGACGGCCTCTCAGTCGAAATGTCCCGCGCCGAATACGAACCCCTCCGCCAAACTCGCGAATGGCTCATCGCCTTCCCCCCCGCCGCGCTCCGCATTCTCTAATATGCTCCGCTGCCAAATCGCCGAGGCCCTTCCCGTCCACCCCGCCGCCGACTGGTTCCAACTTCGCGCCAAACAACTCCCCGCCCGCGATCTTTACGCCCGCGCTTTAGCCGCCCTCGCCGACGCGCCGCAGAAAAAAGTGATCATCAACTCCCGCCTCGACGTCGCCCTCGCCGCCGGGGCCCACGGTCTCCATCTCCCCGCCCAGAGCCCCGCCCCGTCCTCGTTCCGGCCCCTCACCCCGCCCGGCTTTCTCATCGGCGTCTCCTGCCACACCCTCGACGAACTCCGCCAAGCCCAATCCGAAGGCGCCGACTACGTCTTCTTTAGCCCCATCTTTCAGCCCTTTTCCAAGCCCGATTATCACCCCGGCATCGGCCTGATCGCCCTCCGCCAAGCCTGCTCCGCCGTCACCATCCCCCTCTTCGCGCTCGGTGGAATCACTCCGGAAAATGCGTTAGACTGCACGTCAGCAGGCGCTGCTGGCGTCGCCGGTATTTTTTTATTTCGCCCATGAAAACCATCTCCGTTTTCCTCCTCGCTGTCTCCCTATTCGCCCAAGGCCCCACTTGGCACGAATCCGAGATCGACGGCCAATGGGTGCGGTTCCAGATCAGGGATGGTTACGCCATCGACGGCGACATCATCCTTGGAGCCGCCAGCGAGTTCACGGGGAAGTCCCCCCGCGCCTCCAGCGCCGTCCGCAGCCGATCCAAGTTGTGGCCCAACGGCGTCGTACCCTACGTCCCCTCGAAAGAACAACGAATCATTGATGCCATTAACGAGTTCTCAAAAGTCGTTGGAACCGAAACAGGAAAACCTCCCATTCTCTTCCGCCCCAAGACCGCTGCCGATGAAGACTACCTCGAGTTCGTCCCCGGCGATGATTGTAGTTCCTCCATCGGAAGAAAGGGCGGCCCGCAAGCCATCATCGCACCCAGCAAATGCAGCAAGGCGGAGTTAATTCATGAAATCGGCCACGCCCTCGGGCTGAACCACACCCAGGCCCGGCAGGACCGCGACCTCTATGTTGACGTCAGATATCCGTCGATCACGCGCCGAGGCTTGTGGAGCCAGTACAACCAGGATCTGACCGACAGCGAAGACGCCGGGCCCTACCCTTACGACTCCATCATGCACTACAACGAAGAGCAGTTTAACGTCGCCTCTACCTTCACTCTTCTTACCATCCCTCCCGGCATCCCCATCGGGCGGCGCGACTCCCTCGCCCCCGCCGACATCGATAGCATTACTCGACTCTACGGCCAACTGCCCCCCAAAACCATCATCACTTCCAACCCTCCCGGCCCTACACTTACCATTGCCGATTCCTCCCGCGTACCCCTGAAAATCTACGACCCAGCCTTCAATTGGCCCGCCGGGGAGTCGTTTACGCTCTCCGCGGCCGAAGAGCAACCCTGCGACCTTGGTTTCTACTGCGTATTTGCCGGGTGGAGTAACTTCGGCCCCCGCGAACAGAAGATCGCCCGGCCGCAGGGCACCACTTTTTACACCGCCAATTACCGCCGCATGATCGAAATCGAGACATATGTCGACAGCGGAGGGAGTGTCGAAGTATCCCCCCCCCTGGAGAAGAACCGGCTCCCCGCCGGATCCTTCGCTCAACTCAAGGCCGTCCCTGATTCGGGTTACACCTTCCTGAATTGGTCGGCAAAGATCGGCAACGTCAAGTCCTCCCCGGGCGGCAGCAATCCTCTCGATATCGCCCTCTCCGCCTCCGATTCGACCAAAGTCAACTACACCGCGATCTTCACTCGACTTCCCGTCACCACCATCACCAGTCTCCCCCCCGGACTCGTGCTAACGGTCAATGGCGAATCGGTCAGAACTCCTTACCGCGGCACTTGGCCCACCGGCACCGCCCTAACGATCCAAACGCCCGACCAAGACGGCGTCTTTCCCAACGCAGGCTCCAAGTACAAGTTCCAGTCCTGGTCGCGCGCCCTTACCGCCGGTCTCGGCAACGTGGAAGCCACCTTCACGGCCCGCCACGCCGTTAGCTGGGTCGCCCCCCCAACCCACAACGGCACAATCACCTTCTCTCCTTCCCTGCCCGCTGACAATCGCGTTCCCGCTCTCGTTCCCACGGGCACAACCCTCACCGTCACTGCCACGCCCGGCACCGGATATGGGTTCCTCGGTTGGGGCGACTCCTTGTCCGGTTTCAAACCCGAACCATCCACGCAGATCACCGTTAACGGTGATCTTGTCATTTCCGCCCGCTTCGGCGAACTCGGTATTCTCTCCTCGGCTGGCACGGTCAACGCGGCTAGCCAACTCCGCAGCCCCCTCGGTCAAACCGTCATTGCGCCCGGCGAAATGATCAGCCTGTACGGTGCCGGCATCGGCCCCGCCACTACCGCTCAGATCTCGTCCTCCTTCGCCGCCAACGCCCGAGATCTTTACCAGACCGAAGTGTTGTTCAACGGCATCCCCGGCGCCCCCATCACTTACGTCTCCCGCAATCAGATCAACTGCATCGTCCCTTTCGGCATCAGTTCTGCAAATCCGTCCATCGCGGTAAGAGTCGCTGGAAAGTCAACCCCCGCTCTGCCAGTCATCGTACAAGCCGCCGTACCCGCTATTTACACTGCGAATGCCACCGGTCTCGGCGTCGGTTCCACCCTCAACGCTGACCAAACCCCCAACTCATCCGGCAATCCCGCCGCCCGCGGCTCTGCCGTCACCATCTACGCCACCGGCACCGGCCGAGCCACGCCCGCCTCGGTCGACGGAGAGATCACCGGCCCCGTCCCGCCCCGCCCCGAACTCCCTATCAAAGTGTTCATCGCCGACCGCGAGGTCGAAATCCTCTCCCCCGCAGTTAGCGTCCCGGGCAGCGTGAACGGCCTCACGGTACTCTCCGTCCGCGTACCGAATGAAGATACCATCGGCCCCGGCACCGTTCCCATCGTCATCCAGGCCGGCGATTTCCGCAGCCCCCGCACCGCCAGCATCGCCGTTAAGTAATAAGCGTAGCGAAACCCGATGGCCCCACCGGGCATCTCAAGACTGCTGCCATGAGAACTCTAGTCGCCCTTGCGTTCGCCTTCACCCTGCATTCGCAGTCCCCCGACTGGCGCGAAACCGAGGTCAATGGACGCCGCATTCGCTATCAGGTCATCGACGGCGAAGCCCTGGTCGGCGACATCGTTCTCGGGCCCGTCAGCGACGTCGAAACCAAAGCAGCCAACCGCGCCTCCAGCGTGGTCCTCGGGCAACGCTACCGCTGGCCCAACGGCGTCGTCCCCTACGTCATCGATAGCGACGTCCCCGAAGTCGCCACCCGCCTCGAACCCGCCATTCGCGCCTGGAACGACGCAACGCCGGTCCGCCTCGTCCTCCGCACGACCGAAACCGACTACATCCAATTCCGCCGTCGCAACGGCTTCGCCTGCAGTTCCAACGTCGGTCGCATCGGCGGACGCCAGTTCATCAACCTGCCCGATACCTGCCTCGTCGGCTCCGTCATTCACGAAATCGGCCACGCCCTTGGCCTCTGGCACACGCAGTCCCGACAGGATCGCGACATGTTCGTCGACGTCGACTATTCCGCCATGGCCCGCGGCGACCGAAGCCAGTACGAACCCGCCCTTACCGACGGCGACGATGTCGGTCCCTATCCCTTCGATTCGATCATGCACTACTCCGAGGACGGTTTCGCTTACCCCCTCAACTACGCCATACAGACCGTCCCCCGCGGCATCCCCATTGGCCAACGCACCGCCCTCGCCCCTTCCGATATCGATACCATCAGCCGCCTCTACGGCCCCGCCCCTCGCCGAACCACCATCACGTCCAACCCGCCCGGCCTTACCCTCTTCGTCGACGCCCGCTCAGTCACCACCCCCGCTTCGTTCGACTGGGCCCCCGGCTCGACCCACACCCTCCGCGCCGACGACCAAACGCGCGACGCCACCCAGTTCATCTACGGTCGCTGGAGCAACTTCGGCCCCCGCATCCAAACCATCACCGCCGCCGCCAGCACCACCGTTTATACCGTTCAATATCGGCGTATGATTGCCTTTCCCTTCCTAAGCAGCCCCGCCACCGCCGGCTCCATCCGCCTCACCCCGCCCGCCGAAAACGACCGCGTCCCTGCCGGCTCGCTCGTCCAACTCAGCGCCGTCCCCGCCCCCGGCTTCGAGTTCACCAACTGGTCCGGCTTCGGCTACTTCTCCTCACACGGCAGCGCCAACCCCATCCGTGTCCCCATCGAAGGCACCGACCTCCGTTACACCGCCGGTTTCTCAAACGCGGTCCTCACCACCGTAACTTCCAACCCGCCCGGTCTCCGCGTCGTCATCGACGGAACCGCCCAAACCACGCCGCGACGCTTCAACTGGGCCTCCGGCTCCACCCACACTCTCAGTGTCGCCCTCCCTTCCCAGACCGCTCCCAACTCCAACTCCCGCTACGAGTTCGCCTCCTGGTCCTTTGGGGCCGCCGCTTCCCAAACCTACACCGCTACCGCCAGCCCCGCCACCCTCACCGCTGACTTCTCAGCCCAACATCGCGTCACCCTCCTGGCCTCGCCCTCCAACGGCGGGACCCTCACCGTTGACCCCGCCATCCCCGCCGATGGCTTCGTCCCATCCGGTTCCGTACTCACCCTCACCGCCTCGCCCCGCGGCAACTTCGCCTTCACCGGCTGGGCCGACGATGCCGCCCCCCGCGTGACCGTCGACCGCAATCTCTTCCTCTCCGCCAGCTTCGCCGTCCCCAATCTCATCAGCGGTGCCGGCACCGTCAACGCCGCCAGCCAACTTGCTGTTCCCATCGCCCCAGGCCAATTCATCACCCTCTACGGCCTTGCCATCGGACCCGCCGAACCCGCCGGCCTCGCCCTCACGGCCCAAGGCCGCGTCGCGACGCAACTTAACGATACCCGCGTGCTCTTCAACGGCATCCCCGCCCCCCTTACTTTCGTTTCCGCGAATCAAATTAACTGTATCGTCCCCTACGGCGTCGCCGAGCCATCGACGACCCTCCGCGTCGAAGTCGCCGGCCGCCCAACTAACTCGTTAAATCTTACCGTCCAAGCGGCCTCTCCAGCCTTCTTCACTTACAACTCCTCTGGGCTCGGTGGCGGTGCCTTCCTCAATCAGGACGGCAGCATTAACACCGGCTCCAACCCCGCCGACCGCGGCTCCATCGTCGTCCTTTACGCGAACGGCACCGGCCGCACTTCGCCCGCCCAGGTCGACGGCGAAGTCACCGGCAACAACCCGCCCCGCCCGGCTCTGGCCACCAAGGTGTTCATCGCTGATCGAGAAGCCGAACTGCTCTTCGCCGGGAGCACGCCGGGAGTCGTCAGCGGTCTGACGCAGCTCAACGTCCGCGTCCCGCTCGACCTCGACCCCGGCATCGTCCCGGTCGTCCTCGACCTCGGCGGCATCCGCGGCCCGCGGACCGTCAGCCTGGCCATCAAATAATTCTTGAAAACATCTGTATGATGGCGCTATGCGCCATTGCTTCGTTCTTGCCGCGATATTGGCACTCGGGCTAGGTCTGCGAGCGCAAACTCTTCCTGGCGACGCCGATACCACCCTCTTACTTCGCTTTGACGGCAACCTACTCGGCGTGCAGGGCGAGACCCCCGCCTCGGCCAATGCCACGGGTGTGGCTTACGTCCCTGGAGTCTTCGGCCAAGCCCTCCAACTCACCGCCGGAAATCAGATCACCTTCGCCGCCGCCAACAACATCAGCGCATCGGCCGGGACTCTAGAATTCTGGATCAAACCAAACTGGGCTGGCACCTCGACAGTAAGTCAGTACTTATTGAGCTGGGGCACCTCCGGCGGACTGCTCTTTGGTAAGGACGCTTCCCCGAACTGGCGGGCTCTCTTCAATCGCACAGTAGCCGAACAGGGCGTAGCCGTAAACGCCAATACGTTCCCGGCCAACCAATGGCGCCACGCCGCATTTACGTGCGAAGGCACCGCGATCCGCATCTATCTCGACGGCGTATAAGTCAACCAGACAACGCTCTCGTCCGCCCTCCCGGCCATTGCCGCCGCCAACTTTGTTCTCGGCAGTGACAATTTCGCGAACCCGATTGATGCCGCCATCGACGAACTCCGCATCTCGAGCCGCGCCCGCACGGCCACCGAGATCAACGCGTCCTACAACCGCGCCCGCCCCGGCATCTTCGGGAAAATCAGCACTATTGCCGGCGATGGCACCGCCTCCAGCACCGCCCTCAATTATCCGGTCGGAGCCGCCGTCGACGCTGCTGGCAACACCTATATCGCCGACTATTCAAATAACCGCGTGCGCGTGGTCTCCCCCACGGGAAGCATCTCCACCTTCTACACCGGCGGGGGTCCCTGGGCCGTAATGGTGGACGCCACGAACAACGTTTACATCGCCGAGTACAACGGCCATCGAATCCGCCGGATTAACACCGTTACGAACGCGAACACACTAGTCGCCGGAACTGGCGCAGCTGGATTTTCGGGCGACGGTGGCTTGGCAACAGCCGCGGCCCTCAACGAACCCCGGGGCATGGTGATCGACTCCGCCGGTACTCTTCTCTTCGTTGATCGAGCCAACCACCGTGTCCGCAAGGTCACCCCCGCCGGAATCATCTCGACGATCGCCGGCACGGGTGCCCGCACTTTCACCGTCGACGGCGGTCCCGCCAGCGCCGCCACTCTCGCATGGCCACAAAATCTCGCGCTCCGACCCGACGGCACCATTCTAATCGCGGAATACGACAGCAATCGCATCCGTTCCATCTCGCCGGCGGGAATCATTTCCACCTTTGCCGGAGGCGGCGGTTGCCCCGCGCTCGGCGACGGCGGAGCCGCCTCCGCCGCTTGCCTGGTCGGCCCGGAGGACGTCGCGGTCGATGCCGCCGGAAACGTCTACCTCGCCGAAAACGACTCCTCGCGAATCCGCAAAGTCTCCACCGACGGCATCATCACAACCATTGCCGGAACGGGTACCGCTAGTTTCTCCTCATCGAAGGCACCCAGATCCAACCAAACGCCACAGCCACCTGGAACGGTCTTCTCCTGGAGACGGTCCCCTTCCCGACACCCACCCCGAACACCGCCCGCCTCTTGGCCTATATCCCCACCGGTCTTACGCAGGTAGCCGGCCCCGTTTCCGTCACCGTCAAGAACCCCGGCGGGGTCTCCTCCACTCCCCTCACCTTCGACGTCCCGCCCCCCCGCACCATCCTCTCCGCTACGCCCAACGTCCTCCTCGCCGCCACCGCCGGCTCGCTCCTGCTCAACGGCACAAACTTCGAGGTGCAGGACCGCTTCAATCTCCTCTCGGTCGGTCTCCACCAATTCGATGGACCAGTCGAACGCCTCAGCAGCACGCAAGTCCGGTCTACTTACCCCGCCTCCGCCGTGCTGTCCGTCAACACCTAGCAAACCTGGCTAACCTATAGCGCCCCGGCCGCCAACAAACTCGGCCTTTACGCCTCTATGCCGCTCAATATTGACGTGGCCCCCTCCGGCACCTGTCGCTACGACCTCGTCCCCGACTCTGCCACGCTGCCCGCCACCGCTTCCTCCGGCTCTGTCTCGCTCATCACCACTCCGGGCTGTGCGTGGACCGCCGCCAGCCCCACCCCCGCCATCACCTTCTCTTCCCCCACCTCGGGCTCCGGACCCACCGTCATCAATTTCAACGTAGCGGCGAACAACGCCACCCAGGCCCTCTCCGCCTCTCTGACCATCGGCAGCAAGCTCTTTAACGTAACCCAAGCCGGAATCGTCTGCCAGTTCGGGCTCACCGCCTCTGCCACCGCCGCCCTCGCCAGCGGGCTTTCCGGAACCGTCGCTATCGGTGTCTCCAACTCGCTCTGCGCCTGGAGCGCCTCCTCCTCCGCTCCCTGGCTCCGCATCACCTCCGCTCCCACCGGCTCTGGCAACAGCACGCTCTCCTTCGTGGCCGACCCCAATCCCGCCCCCGCCGGCCGCTCCGCCACCATCACCGCCAACGGCCAGACCATCGCCTTCACCCAGGCCGGCTCTGCAGCCTGCACCTTTACGCTCTCCCAATCCACCCAACCCCTCTCCTCCGCTTCGTCCACCTTCACCGTCGAAGTCACCTCCCCAGCGGGCTGCTCCTGGACCGCCACCAGCCCCGTCCCCTGGATCACCATTCCCTCCGGTGCCGCCGCTTCCGGCAAGGGCACCGTCTCCCTCTCCGCCGCCGCCAACCCCACCGCCGCCGCCCGCTCCGCCTCGCTCTCCATCGCCGGCCAACCCTTCGTCGTCACCCAAGTTGGGTCCGCCGCCACCGCCGCCTGCGCCTTCACTTCTACCCCGTCCCTCGCCGCCGCTGAGGGCCGAACCGAACTCCTCGGCGACCTCGTCCTCACCTGCGCCGCGCTCCCCGCCGGCCTCGTCGGCGACCTCGAGCTAACCCTGAACTCGAACGTCACGAACGGCGCCGACCTCCCCAGCCTAACGATCAACAGCGGCCCAGCCATCACCGCTCAGATCTCCGGCTATAACAGTGTCCGCTGGCCCGCCGTCCGCCCCCCTGCCGGAGCCGTCATCCTCCGCATCGCCAACCTGCGCGCCGACGCGAGCCTGGTCAACGCCACCGCCAACCTCGCCTCCACCGTCCTCACCGCTTCGCTCCGTTTCAACGCCAACATACCAATCCCCATCGCCAACCCGGTCCTCACCGCCGCCCTCGTCCTCCCCGGCCTATCCGTCCAACCGGGCGTCCCCCAGGCCGGCTCCAGCGCCGTGTCCGTCCTCTACCGGGAAGGCTTCGCCACCGCCTTCCGCGTAGACACGCGAATCCTCCTCTCCCTCCGCAACGTCCCCAGCGGGGTGAAAGTGTTCGCGCCCATTATCCCGATAGAAGGTCCCGGCAAAGCCCAACTCATCTCCGCCGATTCCACTGGCCTCGGCGGCTTCCCCTTCATCGGCACCGGCCTCGCCGGCCGCCAATATCAGGAACTAACCCCCGTTGCCGGTGCCGTCACCGCCGTCTGGCAACTCCTCTCGGCAGACCCTGTCGCCATTGAAACCCTTACCTTTCCAGTCGTCTTCCAAAACGCTTCCCCAGCGCAGATCAACGCCATGCGGGGCTCCCTCAGTGGCGGCATGGGCCCCTTTAGCTCCGTCAGCGTCGCCCGCAATAACGCCCCCGTCCCCCGCTTCCGGGAGCCAGCCACCCCCCAACGCCGGGTCAATCTCCGACTCTCCACCGTCCTATCCGCTGCACCCGCCGCGTCCTCTACCAAGGTTCAAACCACGCGCGCCCTCTTCGCCGTCAACGCGCCGATCGCCATCGCCGCCACCGTCGCCAATGACACGGAAGTCGCCTCCAACAATACGCAGATCCGCAACAACCTCCCCACCGGCCTTCTCTTCCGCAGTTGCTCCGTTCCTTGCACGGAATCGAACGGCCAAGTCACCATTCCTCTCGGCAACATCCCCCCGGGCGAGTCTCGGGCGGTAATCGTCAACACCGCCGTCAGCCCTACGCTTACCGAGGGTGCCACCCTCAGCAACTGGGCCACTACCGACAGCGACGACCCCACCGCCGATCTCGCCGCTTCCTCCTCGGCCAGCATCGGCATCTCCGTTGCGCCGCCGTCCATTTCCCTGCCCATACCCATCAACGGCTCCGGGCTCACCAAATCCTTCGTCCTCCAGTTCTCCAACCCCACCGGCTTCGGCCGTCTCGGCGTCCTCAACGCCCTCATCAACAACGCTCTCGACGGCGGCAACGCCTGCTACATCGCCTACTCCGTCCCCGCGGGTGCTCTCTTCCTCGTCAACAACCTCGGCCCTAACGACGGCCTCTCCAACCCCCTCGTCCTCGGCACCGCGAACGCCGTCTCCAACTCGCAGTGCACCATCAATGGCATCGGCTCCTCCGCCGCCGGCAGTGGAAACAACTTCACCCTAACCCTCAACATCACCTTCAGCGCCAGCTTCGCCGGCAGCAAAGTAGTCTACCTCGCCGCCCGCGATGACCAAGGCCTCAACTCCGGCTGGTCCTCCAGCGGCTTCCATCAAATCCCCGGCGGAGCCACGACGTTTCCAAATCCCGTGGCCATGACCCCGCCCGCCGGAAACTCCTCCGGCGGCATCATAACGTTGGCTTACGACGACCAAACCAGCAACGCCAATCTCCAAACCCTCTGGGCCCTGGTCAACACCGCCCTCGACGGCCGCAACGCTTGCTACATCGTCTATTTCGCGCCGGGCAACCTCATCGGCCTCTTCCCCGATAACGGAGACGCCGGCACCATTAACTTCATCCCCCTCTCCGGCAATGCCACCATCTCGAACTCCCAATGCCAACTCAACACGAGCGGCTCCACCGTCACTCGCGCCGGCACCCGCCTCACGCTCAACTTGAACCTGACCTTCAAGCCCGCCTTCGCCGGCAGCAAGGTCGTCTGGATGGCCCTCCAAACCCTCACCGCCGTCACCAGCCCCTGGAAAGCCAACGGCGCTTGGCAGGTCCCGCTCTAACCTAAACGCCCGTCACCAAAAACGGCGTCGTCGTCGGAGCCGGCGATCCACCCTCTGGCTCTACCGACAGCGCCACTGCCGCAATCCCCGCCAAGTCGAATCCCTGCACGTTCAAATGCACCGCGCCGCCCGCCTCATCCGCCCGAAACGTCCCCGCCGGACGCGGCGCGCCGCTTTTCGGTACAAGCCACATCGCAAACACCTTCCCGCTATCCAGCTTCGGCAAATTGTTCGCAAACAGCAACACGCCGCGCTCCGGGTTCACAAACACCCGCGCCACCGCCTTCCGCTCCTCCGCCTCGCTGGTATTCAGCACCGTCGTCCCCGGCGACCGCAAAAACGCGAGCGTCGACTCCGTCTTCCGCAACTGCGCCTGCGTCACCGCCAGCTCTTTCTTCGTCTCGAAAGCATCGTTCCGCAGGCGTCCGCTCTCGGTGCCATAAAAAACGAACCCTGCCAGCAGCCCCGCCGTCGCCAATCCCCACGCCCCGAACCACGTCCAACCGGTCTTCTCCTCCACCCCCGCCGCCGCCAATATCCGCCGCCGTAATCGCGCCGGTGGCTCAACATCGGGCACCATCGTCGAAATCATGGCGTTAGTCGCCATCGCCGCCCGCAACAACCGCTGCGCCTCCGCCGACCCGCTCCGCAACTCCGTTTCAACCTCTGACCGCTCCGGCTCCTCCAACAGTCCCAAAGCATACAATTCGTACAAACTGTCTCGATTCGTTTCGCTCATACGAGTGCCGGCTCCTCTAACTCTTCCCGTAGAGTCCGCAACGCCGTCCTCACCCAAGTCTTCACGGTCCCCAACGGCTGCCGCAGTTTCTCCGCCATCTCCGTCTGCGACAATCCCTCAAAGTACGCCAACTCAATCACCGTTCTCTGGTTTTCGTTCAACTTCCTAAACGCCTCTTTCAACTGTTTCGCCCGCTCTGCGTTCATAATCGCCGACTCCATATCGACGAACAACGCCGGCGACTCCGTCCCCGTCAACTCAATCGCATTTTGCGTCATCCGGCCATCCACCGACCGGAAGTAATCAATCGCCCGGTTCCGCGCCACCGTCAGCACCCACGGCCCAATTGCGCCCCGCTGATGGTCAAACCCCGCCATTCGGTTCCACACCCGCAGAAAGGTCTCCTGCGTCAAATCTTCCGCCACGCCCGCATTGCGGACCACCCGGAAAATCAACGCATAAGCCATCCGCCCATACTTATCGTAAAGTTCCCGCAACGCTTCCGGTTCCCGGGCCTTCAACCGCTCAGCTAAGGCGCGATCAGACTCGGAATCGAGCACCGCGAATAAGATCGGAAAAAAATACATGGTCCTATAATCTGTACGGATCTCGCGCCCAACTGGATTTAGTATAACTCTGGCTATACTGGGGACTTGACCTGGTACACGTGGCAGAACGGCACCCAACAGGGTCCGTTCGAAGAGCAACAAGTCAGGGATCTCGCCCTCGCCGGCACTCTCGGCCCCCTCGCCCTTGTCTGGCGCGAAGGGGCCGCGGGATGGTCCCCTCTCGCGGATCTACTGGCCCCCTCCGCTGCCGCCGCCGCCGTCACGCGGCCCTGCGCCCGCTGCTCCAACCGCTACCCGGAAAACCTTCTCGCCCCGTGGGGCGGCGTCGAAGTCTGCGCTTACTGCAAACCCCGCCATCTCGCCGAACTCCGCGAATCCGCCGCCTTCCTCCCTGGACAAGCCTCCTATGCCAACTGGGGCACTCGCTTCGCCGCCCGCATGATTGACGGCGTCATCCTCGCCATCGTCAATCTGATCGTCCAAGTCCCCATGCTCTTAACCGTCGGGCTCGGCAAATCCACCGACTTCGAAAACGGCCGTTTCCTGCTCATCTACGCCGCCACCGTCCTCACCCAACTCGCCCTTCAAGGCATCTACGAAATCTGGTTCGTCTACCGCAAAGGCGGCACCCCCGGCAAGCTCATCCTGGAACTCCAAATTCTCGATTCCGACGGCAAACGTCTCTCGAAAGGCCGTGCCACCGGTCGATACTTCGCAACTTACATCACCGGCCTCACTCTTGGCCTCGGCTACCTCCTCCCGCTCTGGGATCCCGAAAAACGAACCCTCCACGACATGATCGCCGACACCAGGGTGGTGAAAAAATGACCGCCGCTCCACGCTGCTACGACTGCGGCCAACCCATCCCCCTCGAAGACTGGAACAGCCCCCCCCTGCCCTGTTCGAAATGCGCACGCCCGGTTGAAGCTTGGGTCTTCCCCGCCGCTTGGTCCAACCCCGTCGGCCTCCCTCCCACACCCATCTCCGACGAAAACGCCGCCTCCTGCTTCCACCACCCCGCGAATCAAGCCGACGTCGCCTGTAGCCGTTGCGGCCGCTTCGTCTGCCTCCTCTGCGCCTCCGGCTCCGGCGAACACGCCGTCTGCAATACCTGCTTCGCCCGCCTCTCGACCGATCGCGATCCCGCCTTCGCCCGCCGCGCTACCCTTCACGACGGCATCGGACTCTCGCTCGCCACCCTGCCGGCCCTCACCATCTTTCTCCCCATTTTCACCGGTCCCGTCGCCGCCGTCTATACCCTTGCCACTTGGCGCCGTACCCGTACCGCCGTCCCCCGCGGCTCCGCTTACCGCTGGCTCGCCCTCCTCTTCTCCATCCTCGGCATGGGCACCTTCGTCACCTTCGTCGCCTTTGCCGTCTACAGCTCCCGAGGCACCCCATGAGCCCCTACCGTCCCCTCACCCCCTGGTCCCCCGGCGTGCTCCGCAGCGGCGCGCTCTACGACGGAGACGACCATCTCCTCCACGTCACCTCCTCCCGTGTCCAACACGAATATCAGCGCTTCCCTTACGCCGAAATCCGCTCCCTCACCCTCACCCATCTCCCCCTCTGGACCCCAGGCCGCATCATTTGGCTGGCCGCCTCGGCGCTCATCTTCCTGCTTGCCTTGCTCACGGGACGCTTCGGCTTCACCGCCCTCCCGCTTCTCAGCCTCCTCGCAATTCTCCCCTCCCTCATCCGGGGCCATCGCTGCCGAGCCCGCCTCCTGACCCTCTCCGGCGAATGGACCCTCCTCGCCCTCTCCACCAAACGCGCCGCCGACCAAGCCCTGCCCCAAATCCTCGGTCGCGTGCAAGCCGCCCAAGCAGGCCTCCCCGCCGTCGCCGAGAACGGACTGCCCCCCATCAACCCCGGCGCGGTTCCCGTCGTGTCTACCCATCCATGGGCCCTGTGGTACGCCCTCAGCGCCACGCTGCTCTTCACCGCCCTATCCACCGTCCTATCCGCCCGTTTCGCCGGGGCCCGCGAGGTGCTCATCACGCTCCAGATCTTTCTCTTCCCCACCACCCTCTTCCTCGCCATCGCCCTCTGGAGCCGCGCCCGACGCTACCAAGTCGTCCCGCCCATTCTCATCGTCGTCACGATCCTCGATACCCTGCTTCATCTCGTCTACGTCGCCCTCGAGTTCCGCCGCCCCACCTTCTCTCTCGAACTCGCTCAACTTACCCTCCAGTTTGAAAACTGGCGCAAGTTCCTACTCGCTGTCGCCATCGGTTGGCGCCTCTTCACTGCCGCCCTCGCCGGATGGATCGGCTACTCCTCCGAGGACAAGGCATGATCGCCCAACTCCGCTGCCAGCAACACCCCGTCCGCGAAGCCATCGCCCGTTGCCCCAACTGCCGCCAATCGTTCTGCCGGGAATGCATCACCGAACATGACGGCCGCATGCTCTGCCTCCCCTGCCTCGCCAAGCAATCCGTCCTCCCCCCCGCCCCCTCCCCGATCTGGCCCAATCTCGCCTGGACCCTCGGTGCCTGCGGCGGCCTCCTCCTCACCTGGGCCTTCTTCCTCGGCCTCGGTGAAATCTTCCTGCGAGCCTCCGGATGAAAACCAGCTGGACCGAATCCGCTGACGACGCCGCCGCCCTCCTCCGCCGCGCCTCCCCCCGCGCCTGGACCGTATGGGCCCTCTGTACCCTCCCGTTTGCTTACCTCCTCGGCCGCCTTCTCCTCGCCGCCTCCTTCGACGCCTTTTACTCCGAACACGCCGCCCCCTTAACCCTTGCCGTCGCCGCCGCCTACCTCCTCAAGCAAGTCGGCGAGGCCTACTTCCAGGGCGAACTCATCCGTACCCTCGGTGCCCCTCCCCCGCCCCTGCGCCTCGGCCCCCAACTCGCCCTCCAACCCACCGCCCTCATCGTCCTCCCCCTGGCCGCCCTGCTCTTCTTCCCCCTAGCGCCCGCCGTCACCTTCTACCGAACCCTCTCGGCCTCATCGCCCCGCCAAGCCTTCGCCCACTCGACGCGTGACGTCATTCTCCAAAGCTGGGAACTCTCCCTCCTCCTCGCCGGCGGCCTTCTGCTCTGGATCAATCTGTTCGCCCTTTGGCTCTTTCTCCCCACCCTCCTCCGCGCCTTCTTCGGCTGGGAAACCTCCTTCGGCCGAATAGAAAATCGGATGTTCAACCTGCCCAGCTTCTGGGTCGTCAGCCTGCTCACCTACCTCGTCCTCGACCCCCTCTGCAACGCCATCTCCGCCCGCCGCGTCTTCCTCCACGAAGCCCGCAAATCCGGCATCGACCTCCTCGCCGCCCTCCGCGTCCTAGCCACCGCTCTCATTCTCATCACCCCCCTCGCCGCCCAAGAAGCTCGCGAAATCGAACAAAGCATCCAGGAAACCCAACGCGAACCCGGCTTCGCCTTCCGCCAACCCCGCGAACCCGACGCGACCGCCACCCAGGAAAACTGGATCCTCCGCACCCTCCGCGCCATCGCTCACCTCATCGACGATTTCCTCGAATGGATCCGTCCCAAGAAGGACAAGCCCCCCGAACTCCCCACCGCCGGCCTCAGCCCCCAGGCCACCCAGAACATCCTCATCGGCCTTGCCGTCGTCCTCGTGCTCGGCCTCGGCTTCTATCTCTATCGCAACCGTCGCCCGTCCCTTCCTCCCACCGTCGCCGCCACGGCCCTTCCCGTCCCCGACCTCACCCGCGAAGACCTCCGTCCCGACGCCCTCCCCGAAGCCTCCTGGCTCGCCCTCGCCGATGAATATGCCGCCCGCGGCGACTTCCGCCTCGCCCTCCGCGCCCTCCATCTCGCCGGTCTCCGACGCCTCGGCGAACGCGGCCTCATCTCCATCGCCACCACCAAAAGCGGAGGCGAATACGGCCGCGAACTCGAACGCCGCTCCCGCCCCCTCCCCGCCGTCTTTCCCCTCTTCTCGACCAACCTCCTCCGCTTCGAAGAAGCCTGGTACGGTTTCCACGAACTCGACCCCGCCGCCGTCTCCACCGTCCGCCAGCGCTGGGAGGAGATCCGTTCCCATGTGGGCTAAACTTGCCTTCGCCGCCCTCCTGCTCGTCTTCGGCTGGTCGCTTCTTGACCTCGCCGACGCCGCCTACGAACGCGGCGATGCCTACCCCAACTGGTCCAGCCTCCGCGCCGACGCGAACGGCACAAAGCTCCTCCACGATAGTCTCCGCAAGCTTCCCGGCTGGACCGTCCTCCGCCACTTCCAACCCGAAGCCAAGCTCGCCGCCCAGCCCGCCGTCATCCTCTTCCTCGGCCAATCCCCCGCGACCCT
>Ga0163144_10009693_pt1 | contig 20664 bp, 17 predicted proteins | sample OliLak19BULKMAT1_FD_123175 | JGI IMG/M metagenome (GOLD analysis project Ga0163144, IMG submission 123175) | Freshwater microbial mat bacterial communities from Lake Vanda, McMurdo Dry Valleys, Antarctica - Oligotrophic Lake LV.19.BULKMAT1 | ecosystem: Environmental > Aquatic > Freshwater >... | reverse complement strand
GGTTCAGGTTAGGCCCGTTTAGCAGCAATAGCTGCGCCATCGAATGAGGTCTATATCGCCGGAGATGACCGCAAGTTTACCGACTTTAGCCGGGAAATGACATAAGCAACACGTACGAAGGTACTTGCGAAAGGTACCGGGTACTTGCGAAAGGTACCGGACCTTAGTTGTTTGGTTTCTTTAGTTATCAACCGCCAACAACTAACAAAACCAAATAACTAAGGTCCGGTACCTTTTTTATCCTGGCCCAGGTTCAGGCGGGACGGGGCATTGGCCGTGGTGAGTGTACCGGTCGCCAGTCCGTCTGCGACGGCGGCGACCTGTTCGAGGTCGCGGGGAGTGATCTCGCCCATGTGGATGGCGAGCACCGTCCCGTCCGGAGCAGCAACCACTGAGAGCGGCAGCGCAAACTCCGGGGCAAACCGCTCTGCCGCCCGGGTGGCGTCCATCTCGCCCACCAAGTTGGGGTAGGTCACCCCGGTTTCCCCGATGAACCGAAGGACGCTCTCGTAACGGTCGATGGCGATGCCAATCACCTGCATCCGGGCAGGATCCTGATCGGCCTGAAACTGCTCCAGCAGCGGCATCTCTTTCCGGCAGGGGGCGCACCAGGTCGCCCAGAAATTGACGAGGAGGGTGCGGCCGGACCATTCCGCAAGCGCCCGCGGCTCGCCTTTGAGGTCCTTCAGGGTCAGCGCCGGCAGGGGGTCTCCAACCCGAACGGCGGCCGCAGAAACTTTCTCAGAAACCGAGGGTTCTGACTGCACAGCTAAATCGACACTAGAGTTGTCAGTGGTATTGACAGTCGGTGTCTCCGCGCCAGGCCTCCAGCCGGTGCCGACGAGGATGCCCCCTACCAGGAAGACGGCGACCCAGAGGCCAAGAGCTAGCTTGCGAATGGGGCGCACGGGGAAGCTTTACGGGCCTCAGTTGGCGGCGGTGGCGACGGCAGTGGCGGCGGGTTCCTCAAACACTGCCTGGAGATGCGCCGCGAACGCCGCGGCTGGTTTGAAGCCGACGATGCGGCGCGAGGCCTGCTCCCTGCCGTCCGGCGTAAAGAACATGATCGTCGGGGGCCCGATGATGCCGAAATGCTTCATCAGTGCCTGGTCGTCGGCGTCGACCAAGGTGACATCGGCCTGCAGGGTGACGGCGTTGCCGAGTGCGGCCTGCACGGCGGGATCGGGGAAGGTGTATTTCTCCATCTCCTTGCAGGATACGCACCAGTCGGCATAAAAATCGAGGAGTACTGGCCGGTTCTCCCGTTTGGCCCCTTCAATGGCCCCGTCCAGATCAGCCACGGTCTTGATGCGGGTGAACATGCTGTGGGCCTCGGACCCGCTGGCGGCACCGGAAGCCTCGGGGGCCGCCGCGAACCGCAGTGGCCGCAGCGCGTCTTCACTGCCAGCCAGCGCCCCGATGAGCAGCGCCGCTCCGTACAGCACGGCGACGATGCCAAAGGCCTTGCCGAACTTGCGGGACAAGGCCGCGGAGCCATCCACGGGCGCGAAGGCGCCGAGGAACACGCCGCCGATCACCAGCAGCACCGCCCAAAGGGCCAGGGTCAGGGTTCCGGGCCAGAGCCGGTCGAGCATCCAGACCGCCATGCCCAGCATCAGCAGGCCGAAGGCCGCCTTTACCGACACCATCCAGGCGCCCGCCCTGGGCATCAGCCGGCCCGCCGACGCGCCGATGGCCAGGAGCGGAATTCCCATGCCGATGCCGAGGGCGAACAGCGCCAATGCGCCCCGTCCCACGTCGCCTGTCTTGGCGATGACGGTCAGTGCGGCGACGAGGGGCGGCGTGACGCAGGTCGTGATCACCGCTGCGGAGATGATGCCCATGATGCCGGCGCCGATGAAACTTCCCGAGCGCTGCTGGCCCGAAAGAGCATTCAGCCGCGTCTGCCAGGAGGCTGGAATCTGCAGATCGAACAGGCCGAACATCGACAGGGCGAGGGCCACGAAGAGCAGCGCCACGCCGATGATAACGGCTGGCTGCTGCATGACCGACTGCACCTGGGCGCCGGCGGCGGCGAAGACCGCGCCCAGCGCCGTGTAGGTCACCGCCATGCCGAGAACGAAGGACAGGGACAGCAGGAACGCCTTCGTCGAGCCGAGGGGCGCGCCGTCCTTGCTGCCCTGGCCCACGATGATGCCGGACAGGATCGGGTACATGGGCAGGCAGCAGGGCGTGAACGACAGCAGCAGGCCCAGGCCGGCGAACATGGCCATCACCACCAGCAGGTTCCCGTCCCGGATCAGCGTAAACAGGCGGTCCTGCTCGGATTCAGGTGTGTCGCTGGTGGCGGCTGAAGCCGCTCCTACCAGCGCACCGGTAGGAGCGGCTTCAGCCGCGACCGACGGCACACCTGCAGCCGCGATCCCGACCGAGGCTGCTGGCAGTGCGACCGTGGTCGCCACGGCCTGGGGCGGGTAGCAGATGCTCTCGTCCTTGCAGCCCTGAAAGAGGATCGTCAACGGCAGGCTCCGTGCCTCCGGGCTGCTGCGGGTCAGCGGCACGGTCATCGACACTTCGTCGTAGAAGACCAGCGTGTCGCCAAACTCTTCATCAACTTTCGGCTCACCGGCCGGCAGGACCGGCGGGCCGAAGCGCACTGCCTCGCTATTCGACTCCGCGCCGAGGGTGTGGCGGTAAAGGTAGTAACCCGGCGCAACCCGCCACAGCACTTTCAGCGTGAAGGGATCTGCGAATTCCGTACGGAAGCTGAAGGCCTCTTCGACCGGGAGCGGGTCGTCCTTTGGCCCCGTGCCGCTGCTCGTTGCGGCGGCGCCGAGCAGCGCGCCAAGGCGGCTGACTGGCTGTCCCGTTGTCGGGGTGCCGCCAGCGGCCGGGAGCCGCACGTTGGTTACCCAGACCTGGGGCGGGTAGCACAGGCCGGCATCGGCGCACCCCTGGGACTTGATCGCCAGTGCCAGGCTGTTGGTGCCGGGGGCGCGGGTCGCCAGCGGCACCTGGATCTCGGCGCTGCCCCGGTAGATGTGCATGTCGCCGAAGTACTCGTCTTTATGGAGCCGGCCTTTGGGCATCACCGCCGGCCCCAGCGTCACGCCCGGGGTGCGGCTCTCGAAGCTCATGCGCTCCTGATACAGATAGTGCTCAGGCTCGATCGTCCACCGCACCAGAAGGGAGTTCCCACTGGCCTCGACCGTGTAGCGGAAGGCCTCCTCGGGCTTCAGGATGTCCTGGTCCTGGGCCAGCACCGCTGCCGGAACGGACAGGCCAAAGACCAGGATGGCGGCCACCGGGAGCAGCTGAAAGATACGCTTCATGGGCTCGTAGCCTGCCTGATCCAGTTCAAATAGTCCGCCGCCCCGGCAACCACCGGTACAGCAATAATCTCGGGCATTTCATAGGGGTGCTGCGCCCGTAGCAGAGCCTCGAGCGCCGCGTACCGAGCCGCGCTGGTCTTGATGACCAGCAGCACCTCGGTATCGTCCCTGATTTGCCCGTCCCACCGGTACATAGACCGGATTCCCGCCACGCAATTCACGCACGCGGCCAGTTTTTTCGCGAGGAGGGCGGTCGCAATTCCGGTGGCCGTCGCCTGATCCGGGCAGGTGCAGAGCACCACCAGGGCGTCGGTTGGCGGGGCAGAGGGCTGAAGCTCGGTGGGCATTCGCGGATTATGTCAGGCCCAAAATGGGGCCATGCCTGATTTCCGGGGGCGTGGAGCCGGCGGGAAAATCAGGCATGGCCCCATTTCCGGCCTTGAATTTTCAGCCGCTGCCCCTATGATTAGCAGCCCCACGGGGAGAGTGCTAACGATTATTCGTTACCGCGCCTTGCAAGGCGCCGGTATCCAAGCCCAACACCAGGATATTTAAAGGAGTTTTGTCCATGAAGATTCGTCCGCTGCACGATCGCGTCATCATCAAGCGTACCGAAGAAGAGCGTACCTCCCCCGGTGGGATCGTGATTCCCGATTCCGCCACCGAGAAGCCCATCAAGGGCAAGGTCATTGCCGTGGGCAAGGGCCGGATTCTCGAAGACGGCAAGGTCCGCCCCCTCGACCTGAAAGCTGGCGACAAGGTGCTCTTCGGCAAGTACAGCGGCACTGAGGTCAAGGTCGATGGCGAGGAACTCCTCGTCATGAAGGAAGACGACATCATGGCCGTCATCGAAGGCTGATCGACCCCCCAACCGAAAAACTGACCTATCAAGTAAGGAAGACATTCAATGGCTGCCAAAGAAGTACGTTTCAGTGATGACGCCCGGGCGCGCATGTTCGCCGGCGTCAACATCCTGGCCGACGCCGTTAAGGTGACGCTGGGTCCCAAGGGCCGCAACGTGGTGCTCGACAAGAGCTTCGGCGCCCCGACCGTCACCAAGGACGGCGTCTCCGTCGCCAAGGAGATCGAGCTCGAGGACAAGTTCCAGAACATGGGCGCCCAGATGGTGAAGGAAGTTGCTTCCAACACCTCCGACGTCGCCGGCGACGGCACCACCACGGCCACCGTGCTGGCCCAGTCGATCCTGAAGGAAGGCCTGAAGGCGGTAGCCGCCGGCATGAACCCGATGGATCTGAAGCGGGGCATCGACAAGGCCTCCGCGGCCATCGTCGAGCGGCTTGGCAAGCTCTCGAAGAGCTGCCAGGACGACAAGGCCATTGCCCAGGTCGGTACGATTTCCGCCAACGGCGACGAATCCATCGGCAAGACGCTGGCGGATGCCATGGCCAAAGTCGGCAAGCAGGGCGTGATCACGGTCGAAGACGGTTCCGGTCTGGAGAACCAGCTGGACGTCGTCGAGGGCATGCAGTTCGATCGCGGCTATCTGTCCCCCTACTTCATCAACAACGCGGCCGAGCAGCACGCCGAGCTGGAAGCCCCCTACATCCTGCTCTACGACAAGAAGGTCTCGAACATCCGCGAGCTGCTGCCGTTGCTGGAGGCTGTCGCCAAGTCCGGCAAGCCCCTGCTGGTGGTTGCCGAAGACGTCGAGGGTGAGGCCCTGGCAACGCTGGTCGTCAACACGATCCGCGGCATCGTGAAGGTCTGCGCCGTGAAGGCTCCTGGCTTCGGTGATCGCCGCAAGGCGATGCTGCAGGACATGGCAATCCTCACGGGCGGCCAGGTCATCGCCGAGGAAGTCGGCCTGTCGCTGGAGAAGGCCCGCCTGGAAGATCTGGGGAAGGCCAAGAAGGTGGTCGTCGACAAGGAAAACACCACGATCATCGACGGCGCCGGCAAGAGCAAGGACATCAAGGCCCGCGTCGAGCAGATCAACAAGGAAATCGAGGCGACGACCTCTGATTACGATCGCGAGAAGCTGCAGGAGCGCGTTGCCAAGCTCTCCGGCGGTGTCGCCGTGATCAAGGTCGGTGCCGCGACCGAGATCGAGATGAAGGAAAAGAAGGCCCGCGTCGAAGACGCACTGCACGCTACGCGTGCGGCCGTTGAAGAAGGCGTGGTGCCGGGCGGCGGTGTTGCCCTAATCCGGGCCCGCGACGTACTGAAGGACCTGAAGGGCGCCAACGAGGACCAGAACGCAGGCATCAACATCCTGCGCCGGGCCCTCGAGGAGCCGCTCCGCCAGATCGTCATCAACGCGGGTGAAGACGGCGCAGTGGTCCTGAACAAGGTCGCTGAAGGCAAGGGCAACTACGGTTACAACGCCCAGACGGGCGAGTACGGCGACATGGTGGCCATGGGCATCATCGACCCGACCAAGGTGGTGCGCTACGCGCTGCAGAACGCCGCCTCTGTGTCCGGCCTGCTGCTGACGACCGAGGCAATGATCGCCGACGCTCCGAAGAAGGATGCCGGTGGTTCGCAGATGCCTGGCGGCGGCATGGGCGGGATGGATATGTAACGACCCGCGTGTAGGAGCGGCTTCAGCCGCGACGGTCGCGCCTAAAGGCGCTCCTACAAAAGAGACGACAAAAAGCCCCGCTTCGGTGGGGCTTTTTTTCGCCCCCCATTCGGCTCCCTGCCGGGTGACCTGAAGCCCAACTGCGCGGAGACGCCCGCCAACTGAGAGCTACGTCCCGTTCGAGACAGTGGCCGAGGGGATCGAACAAGGAGGACCAGGTGGTGGCCCTGGGGGGTGTAGCGGGGCAGGGGTATCTCTTTACCCCCTCGACGACGCTGGAGGCGCTGGCCTCTTCGGCTTTTGCGCAACGTCGCGCCGCGCTTTGGGAAGGCCATGCGCCGGATGATCCGCTGACCGCAATGGGGCGCCATCGTCTGGTCGCGTTTTCCCGGCCCCGCAGGAGCGCCTGGTAGGAGCGCCTTGTAGGAGCGCCTTGTAGGAGCGCCTTTAGGCGCGAGGGCTAGACTGCGGGCGATAGGAGCGAGGGATGGTGCGGGATCGCGCCTAAAGGCGCTCCTACCAGGCCCTCCTACGAGATCGGGAAGCGTTCCCGCTGTTCGTCCTGAACCTGTTCTGCCGTGAGACCGGTACTGGCGGCAATGACGGCGACCAGCCCGTGGGCGAGATCCCTCGGGAGGCGTGCCTGGTGCAGACGCTCCCAGACGCGAATCCGGGCGGCGGGCGTTTTGAGCGTCGACGACTGATCCTTCAGGTCCTGACGCCGGCGCTCAGCGGTCTCCGCCTGTTGCTGGAGGATGCGCGTGCGAAATTCGTCCGGTGCCTCACCCGCAAACGGAAGGGGTGCGCGGCCACCTGGGGACCAGGGCTTATCCGCCACTGGCGGTGCTTCCGGGCGGCGTTGGGCCTGCGGCCTCACCGGAGGCGGGGCTTTCGCCCTTGGCCTGGCGCTTCTGGCGCTTCTCGTTCTGGCGGGCCTGCCGGGCTAGTTCCTTCTGTTTTTTCTGCTGGTTGTAGTTTGGCTTGGCCACAGTCGCTCCAGACACTACGGTGATGGGCCAGTATACGCATGAATGTGCACAGTCCGTCCGTCCCCCCCCGATTGATCCCGCCCCGCCGCGCCGTCCCACCCCCCATGCGGCATTTCCTCCTGATCCTGGGGCTGCTGGCCTCGGGGCTGGCTTCTGGCGCCGAACTGCCCGCCATACCTGATCCCGCAGAGCTGGAGCGCCGCGGCGCCATCGTGGGGCGGATTGCCATCGAGGTCGACAAGATCTTCAATGAGGCGGATCCCGAGGAGGACCGGGCGCTCTACCGCCTTGCCAACCGGCTGCACCGCCACACACGCGACGACACCATCCGGGCCCAGCTGCTCCTGAAGACCGGCGAACCCTACTCCGTCCAGCGCGCCAAGGAGACAGGCCGCATCCTGCGGGGCAGGGTCTACCTGTATGACGGCACCGTGGAAGTGACGGGCTACGACCCGGACACCAACACCGTTGATCTGCTGGTGCGGGTCCGGGACGTCTGGAGCCTGAGTCCGGGGATTGGCGTCGGCCGGAGTGGTGGCGAGAACAAGTCCGTCGTCCGGATCGTCGATCAGAACTTCCTGGGCCGTGGCCAGTACCTGGCAGCGGGCTACACCAGCAGCATCGACCGGTCCGGGCTGTTCCTGAATTTTCGGGACCAGAACCTGTTCCAGTCCTGGTGGGCCCTGAACGTTGGCTATGCGGACAGCAGCGACGGCGGCACCAAAAGCTTTTCCCTCACGAGACCGTTCTATTCCCTGGACACGCGCTGGAGTGCCAGCGTGCGCGGTCTGCAGCAGGACCTGGTTACTCCGCTGTACGACCTCGGCGAGAAGACGGACGAGTTCCGCCAGCAGAACGATTTCCTCAGTGTGGAAGGTGGCCTCTCCCGCGGCCTTGTTGCTGGCTGGACCACCCGCTGGCTGGCCGGCTTCCGCTACGATCGCAGCCTCTTCACGGAGGGCGGGGGCGACGAGCCCACGGTACTGTTGCCGGAAGACCGGACTCTGGCCTACCCCTGGCTGGGTATCGAGCTGATCCAGGACCGTTTCGAGACCACCCGCAACCAGGACCAGATCGGCCGGACCGAAGATGTCTTCCTCGGGAAATCCCTTCGCCTCGAGCTGGGCTGGTCGGCGACAGCCTTTGGCGCGGACCGCTCCGCCGGGATCTTCACGCTGAACGGGCGAATGGGTAATTACGTGGGCGAGCGCGGGCTGATCGTCCTCGGCAGTTCGTGGAACGGGCGTCTGGAGTCCGGCAGCCTGGCAAATTCCCTGTTGTCGGCAGAGACCCGCTACTACCTGCGCTTCAACGAGAAGAACGTCTTCACTGTCGCCCTCAACGCCACGCGCGCCTTCAACCTGGACCTGGACCAGCAGCTGCTGCTGGGCGGGGATTCCGGGCTCCGGGGTTATCCGCTGCGCTACCAGCCCGGGGACGCCCGGGCCTTGTTCTCAGTGGAGGAGCGCTACTTCACCGACTGGTTTCCATTTCGCCTGTTTCGGGTTGGAGGCGCCGTCTTCGCGGACGTCGGGCGCACCTGGGGTGACACCCCCCTGGCGGAACCGCCCCTGGGTTGGCTGACCGACGTCGGCTTCGGCCTGCGGTTTGGCAATGCGCGCTCGGGCCTCGGCAATGTCGTCCATGTGGATCTCGCCTTTCCGCTGGGGGCCCCCAGCGACATCAGTGGGGTTCAGGTCCTGGTGGGGGCGCGCGTGTCTTTCTAGCCGCGACCGCCGGGCAGGACCGGCAGCTGATCCAGAATGAACGCGTACTCCAGCGCGGTGTTCCGGTACCTCTCGAAACGCCCGGCCTGACCATGGTGGCCGGCGCTCATGTCGATGCTGAAGATCAGTGGCCGGTCATTGGTCTTTTTCGCCCGCAGCCTGGCCACCCACTTGGCGGGTTCGTAGTACTGCACCTGGGAATCCCACAGGCCGGTGACCACCAGCATGGCCGGGTAGTCCTGGGCCGCCACGTTGTCGTAGGGGGAGTAGGACAGCATGTAGTCGTAGTAGATCTTCTGCTGCGGATTTCCCCACTCGTCAAACTCGTTGGTGGTGAGCGGGATGCTTTCGTCCAGCATGGTGGTAACTACGTCCACGAAGGGCACCTGGGCAATGATCCCCAGGTACTCGCTGGGCGCCATGTTGGCCACAGCGCCCATCAGCAGGCCGCCGGCGCTGCCACCCTCGGCGAAGACCTGATCCTTCGCGCCATAGCCTTCCTTCACCAGGTAACGGGTGGCGTCGATATAGTCGGTGAAGGTGGTCTTTTTCTGCAGCAGCCTGCCGTCGTCGTACCACTGGCGGCCCAGTTCCTGGCCGCCCCGGATGTGGGCAATGGCGACGACGAAGCCCCGGTCCAGCAGGCTCACCCAGTCGCTGGAGAAGACAGGATCTTCGGAGAGACCGTAGGACCCGTAGCCGTAGAGGTAGAGCGGCGCTGTGCCGTCGAGCCGCGTGCCCTTGCGATAGGCCAATGACACCGGGATCTGCTGGCCGTCCCGGGCGGTGGCCCGGATGAACTCCGTGACGTAGTTGCCGGACTGGAAACCACCCAGCACCCGGTCGGCTTTCTGCAATTCGCTGCGGCTGGTCTGCAGCTCGTAGTCATAGACCCTCTCGGGAGTGATGAGCGAGGAGTAGCTGTAGCGAATGGCCGGGCTGTCGATGCCGGGCGTCGGCATGAGGCGCATGGCGTAGGCAGGCTCCCGGGCATCGACGAGCGTACCCAAGTTCCCGGGCTTGCCCTGCCAGGGCAGGACCCGGACTTTCAGTAACCCGCCGCTGCGTTCGTTGACGGCCAGATGGGTCGTGGACACCTCGAAGCTTTCCACGAAGGCGTCCGCGCGCTGGGGCAGGACATCTCGCCAGGTGTCTTTATCCGCGCTGGAAGCGAGCGGAGCTCTCATGATCCGGAAATTGGGCGCCTGCCAGTTGGTACGGAGCACGAAGTCCGGGCCGAGATGCTCCACGTCGTAAATGACCTGGGGTTCCCGGAGCCGGACAGGACGGAAACGCAGCTGCGGGTCGCTGGCCTCCGCGTAATGCCACTCGCTCTCCTCGGTACTGGCCAGGGCGATGAACAGGTACTTCTCCGACCGGCTCTTGCTCACGCTCAGGTAGAAGCTCGGGTCCTTCTCGGCATAGATCACGGTGTCCGCGGCCGGATCCGCACCGAGGGTGTGCCGTTGCACACGCTCGGACAGCAGGGTCACGGGATCCTTGGCCACGTACAACAGCGTGCGGTTATCGGCTGCCCAGACGAAACCCGGTTCCACGTTACTCATGACATCCGGCAGAGTGATCCCGGAATCGAGGTCTTTCACCTTCAAGGTGTACTGCCAGCGTCCCACGGTATCTTCCGTCCAGGCGAGCAACCTGCCGTCCGGACTGATGCTGGTGGTCCCGACCAGGAAGAACTTCTGGCCGCTGGCCAGCTGGTTACCGTCCAGCATCACCTGCTCGGGAGCCTTGAGCGTGCCCTTGCGACGCGCATAGATGGGGTAGTCCTTGCCCGGCTCGAAGCGCGTGTAGTACCAGTAGTTCCGGTCGTACACCGGGACCGAGGATTCGTCCGGATCCAGCCGGGCCACCAGCTCTGCATAGAGTTCCCTCTGCAGAGCCCCGGTGTGGGCCATCGCGGTGTCGCGCCAGGCGTTCTCCGCGTTGAGATAGTCCAGCACTTCCCGGGACTCGCGCGTGTCGTCCCGTAGCCAGTAGTACTCGTCGCTGCGCGTGCCGTTGGGGGATTCGACGGGGAAGGGTTTGCGGGCCGCGATGGGCGGACCCGCCGTGGCCGACAGGGCTGCCGGTGACGGCGGCGTCGAGCACGCCGAGGCGAGCAACAGCAAGGTGAGGAGGCTGGCGAAACGCATCCTGTGGGCCTTCAGTCTGTGATGCGGAAGGGTAGCACCGGCACCGGGGGCCTCAGTCGTATACTTGGCGCAACAATAATCCAGGAGCGTGCGCCCATGCCCCAACTCCCCCTGTTTCCCACCCAGATCGTCGGCAGCTGGTCCAAGCCCAAGTGGCTCGCCAATCACGAAATGTTCTTTGCGCCGGAGAACACCTGGTGGCGGGTGCCGGAGGAGCAGCGGCCCGAGGCGCTGGATGACGCAACGCTCCTGGCGATCTACGATCAGGAGCGGGCCGGGCTCACCTACGTTACCGACGGGGAGCAGCGGCGCCAGACCTTCAGCGGCTACTTCAATGTTCTCGGCGGCATCGACAACCTCCATCGGGCGGAATACACCGTCACGATGGGTGATATCGGCAATGCTCTGAAGATGAAGAGCAAGCCCCGGCTGGGGGTCGTGACGGACCAGCCCTCGACGGACAAGATCCCCGCCGCTGCCATGTTCAAGGCCACCGTCCCCCAGGTCACGGGACCGGTGACGTGGCCCGGGCCGATTCTTGGCAGGGATCTGGCTTTCCTGAAGAGCAACACCACACGCTTGACCAAGATGACGATCATTGGCCCCTGCTCGCTGTCCCTGCGCCTCGCCGATGCCCACTACGGGTCCCAGGCGAAAATGGCTTTTGGTATCGCCGATGCACTGAACGCAGAACTGCGTTACCTGCAGGATGCCGGCGTGGACATGCTGCAGATCGACGAACCGGAGGCACACTTTCGCTACAGCCAGTGCAAGGACTACGCCGTCGAAGCCATCAATCGCACGATTCGCGGCATCACCGTGCCGACGGCCGTGCACGTCTGCTACGGCTACTCGAAGAACATTGCCGCCAAGCAGGTCAACCCCATCTACGAGAAGTCCCTGGAACTGCTGGCAGCCAGCGACATCGACGAGATCAGCCTCGAGTACGAGCAGCCGGGCCACACGCCGGAGTTGCTGACCCACATCGGCAATAAGACCGTGATTCTCGGCCTGCTCAATCTGGATACCGAGGCGCCCGTGGAGGCCGTGGACCACATCGTGAAGCGCACCCGGGCAGCCATGGAGGTGGTGCCCGCCGAGCGCCTGCGGCTCGCGTCGGACTGCGGCATGTGGTTCCTGCCCCGGGAGCGGGCGCTGGGGAAAATCCGGGCGCTGGAGCAGGCGGCCCAAGTCTTGCGTGATCAGGTGCTGCGCGCTCAGGCGCCGAGCGCTGCGGCTGCACGCTGACCCCGAGGACGGGCTCCGCATGATCGGCAAGCACCTCATGCCGGCGGTGGCCCTGCACCCGTAGGAGCGCCTTGAGGCGCGATCGATATCGGTCGCGCCTCAAGGCGCTCCTACAGGAGGGATAGCCCCGAAGTGGCCCTGCCTGAAGTCCGCAACGGCCTGGCGAAGCTCTTCCTGGGTGTTCATGACGAAGGGTCCGTAGCCCGCAATGGGTTCGTTCAGCGGCTCGCCGGTCAGCAGCAGACATTTCGCCTGAGAGTTCTGAGCTTCCACGGTGATGCTGCTGCCGGTCGACGCGAACACCACATAGTGGGAGGCGGCCACAGCACGGAACGAGCCACCAGGGTTTGCGGTGGCTGCTGCGGGTCCTGCTTCAGGATGAGGGCTTCGCCATCAGTCGCAAGGCGAACGAGGACCGCTTCTATGCCCTCCTGGGGCTGGCCTATCTGCGTCGCGGTGACCCCACCTCAGCGCACCACTGGATGGCCTGGGCGGAAGCAGTGGCCGGCGATCAGACGCTGAAGGACAGGTACCACAGCAAACTCGAGCGGCTACGGCAGCTTCAGGAAGGGGCGCCGCCGGCGGGCACGTGAGCCGCCAGGGAAGTTCCGCCGCCTCCCCGGCAGGGCGAGAACAGGTCCAGGGCTGGTTCCCGGACCAGGGTTGCCACGTCCAGGAGGCCCAGCACGGAATGAAACAGGTGGTCGTGGGCCACGTCGCCTTTGACGCCCTGCTGCAGGCAGTCCGGGTCCAGGCCGGCCGACTGTCTGAGACCCCCGGATAACCAGACCACCATGGGGACCTCCCGCTGGACGGCCGGGGCAATCCGGTAGGGCAGCCCGTGCAGGTAGAAGCCGGATTCGCCCAGGGATTCGCCGTGGTCGGACACATAGATCAGTCCGGCGTCCCTGCCGGACCGGGACTCGAGATACCGAATGAGACTCGCGAGGACGTGGTCGGTGTAGAGGAGCGCATTGTCGTAGGCATTGACGATCTCAACCTGGGAGCAGTCGCTCAGTTCCAGGCTCTCGCAGGTGGGCACGAACTTCCGGAACTCTGGCGGATAGCGCCGGGAGTAGGCGGGGCCGTGATTGCCGAGCATGTGCAGGACCACGACCAGATCGCCGGAACTGGCCTGCACAGCGGCCTCGAGCCGGGGCAGCAGGATGCCATCCAGGCACCGCTCCCCGTCGCAGAAGGCCGGGTCCGCGTCGCCGGGGATACGCTCCTGCACCAGCCCGGCGCACACGCCCTTGCAGCCTGACTGGTTGTCGATCCACAGCACCTCAACGCCCACCCGGTTCAGGACGTGAAGCAGGGACTCCTCACTGCGGATCCGCTTCTCGTCGTAGTCCCGGCGACCGATCGGCGCAAACATGCAGGGCAGGGAGACTTCCGTACTGGTGCCGCAGGCCTGCACGCGGGGATACACCAGCAGATCCAGTTGGGCGAGTTCGGGTGTGGTCTGCCGTGCGTAGCCGCTCAAGCCAAAGTTGGCCGAGCGCGCGGTTTCGCCAATGGCCAGCACCAGCAGGGTTGGTTTGCGGCCCGTGCCTGCCCGGATCAGCCGGTGGGCATCCAGGGCGATCGGCCGGGCAGCACCCGGCGGTGCGGCCACGGTATCCCGGGAGATTCTGAACAGCGCAGAGAGGTAGTTGGTGGGCGTCACCAGGTCGCGGGCCTCCCGATGATTCCGCAGCAGGGAGGCCGCATCCTTGTACTGGACGAAGAGGGCCAGGTTCGCGACCAGCAACGCGACCACTATCCCACCGGAGCGGATCAGGATCGACCGGCCCAGAGGGCGGCTCTGGACCCGCGTCCACAACAGAAGGGCGATGGGTAAAGCCGCGTACAGGAGCAGTTGTGGAAGCAGACGTCCGGTCAGGAGTTCCCCCGCCTCGGCGGGATCGGTCCGGAGGATGTTCCGCAGCATCTCCGTGTTGAGAAAGACCGTGTACCGGTCCATGTAGAAACTGGCCAGCGCAGTGCACAGAAACAACAGGGCCAGCACCGGCTTGACCGAACGCCGGGTCAGGAGCAGCGCCAAACCGGCGAACTGCACGCAGACGACGACCAGGAATAGTCCGGCAAGCAGAGCCAGCTTGCGGGGGTCGGTGAGGTCCGACGTGCCGAACAGCAGCTTCCACAGCGCGCCGTTGTAGGCCGCCGCGAAGGCGAGGGAGGCGAGCAGAATCAGTGCCTCGACGCTGAGCGTCGGGCGCCAGCGAGCGACGACCGGTGTTCCTGAAGCCATTTGAGCTTGGACGGTGCCGGGCCGGGAAATCAATCGGCACGTTTAAGCGGGGGTCAGAAGGTCCAGAGCACCCCGATGTTGGGCACGAATCGTGGCCAGTAGTCGCGGCTCTGCTTCAGTTCAGCAGAGCCGTTCCCGGTATCCACCACCCTGTAGTCCACACAGCAGGGGTTCTTCATGCCCAGTGTGTTGATCAGCTCGACGAAGCCCAGGAGGCGCGAGTCCCCCAGCTCAACGGTATAGGCCGCCCGCAGGTCCAGGGAGCGGAACGGATCGAGGCGCGCCGAATTCTGCTCACCAATGAGGACCTCAGTGCTGGAGCCCGGGGCGAGGCGGACCGGTGTGGTGGGCCAGCCCGTGTGCCAGACGCCCGCGAGGGTGACTTCCCAGGGCCCCCGGTTCCAGGTCACGCCGCCATTAAAGGTATGGCGCTGATCCCAGCTGCGGGGAATGACGTCGCTGCCGACCGTTTCTTCGGCGCGGGCGAGGGCATAGCTGAACCACCAGCCCCAGGGCTGGGCAGAACGGTCCTGCAGCAGGAACTCCAGGCCGTAGATGTTGCCAGTCGAGGCCGCTATCTCCACCGGGTCGTACTCCAGCTCCGGGAGCAGGACCAGCGGGTCGAAGAGGTTCTCGAAGCGCGGCCGCAGCTGGTCGTAGTCCTTGTAGTACGCCTCGATGCGGGCGGAGATGCCGCCCGCGAACCCGTGGTCCAGGCTCAGGATGAAGTGGTCAGACCGCTGGGCGGGGAAGAAGGTGTCGATGCCGTCTTCCACCTGCAGTTCGTTGCTGGCCTGGGGCTGGAAAAAGCGGCCCCAGCTGGCCCGCACCTGGGTCCGGGCCGAGAGGTCGTAGAGCAGGTTCACCCGGGGGCTCAGCTGCGTGGCGCCATTGGCCTGGTCGTAGGTCTGACGGTCCCAGCGCAGGCCGACCTCGCCGGTCAGGTCTTCGCTAACCCGCCAGCGGGCCGCGACGAAGGCCCCCGTCTCGGCGCCGTCGGGCTGGACCTCCTCATTCCGCAGGGCGCTGGTTGCCGGGCTGTCCGGGAACGGGAAGCCCGCGGTGGTCTGGAAGACGCTCTGGTAGTCGTAGCGGGCTGTGTGCCACGCAGCAGCCACGCCGGCCCGCCAGCGCAGGGCGTCATCACCCTGTTCAATCTCCAGTTTCAAAAGCGTGCTGTTGGAGTCCCGCCGGTCGTTCAGCGTCCCCGCCTGCTGGTCCGGCTCGAGGGTGGTGCCCTGGCGATGGTGGTCGGAATGGATCCAGCCGAGCAGTGCGCGGCCAGCCAGTTCGTCAGACCACCGGTGATCCACCGTGGCCCAGAGGTGGCTGGTCCGATTGGTGGACGTGGCAAAGGATTCTTCGCTGGAGTCGTTGAGTTCCAACCGGTCCGCGGCGAGCAGGGCGTGGGCGGCCAGGCTCGTGCTGGCGCTGAGGTCATACTCCGTTTTCAGAAAGGTGTCGAAGTACTTCGGCTTCCCCAGATTGCTCTCGGCCACGTTGATGACCTCGGCCAGGTTGCTGCGCCGGGCCGCCACCAGCCACCGGCCCCGCTCGTCGGCAAAGCTCGCGCCCGCCAGCGCATTCAGATGGAACAGTGACAAACCGAGCGCGTAGCTGCCGTCTGCCGCCGGATCCACCGACCGGGCATCCACCACGGCGCTCATGCGGCCGCCGTAGTCCACGGGAAAGCCACCGCTGTACACCTCCAGCGCGCCGACGATCTCCATATCGAGAAAGCTGACGGGCGTAAAAAATCCCCGCAGGTGGAACGGGTCCTGCAGGGGCATGCCATCAAGGAGAATCTGCGTCTCGTTCTCCTCCCCACCCCGGATGTTCGGCAGGCCAGAGAGCCCATTGCTGGCCGCACCGGGCAGCCGGTGCACGGCGCGCAGGGGCTCGTCGGCGAGGACGGGCTGGCTGCGGAGTTCCTGCTGGGTCAGCAGCGCGCTCCCGGCAGACCCGTCACTGGCCAACTGGTACTGGCTCGCGGTCACGATCACTTCCTCGAGGGCAGTGGGCTGCCGCCGGCCCGAGGCCGGGTCGCGATCTGCCGCCAGCCCCGGCGTGCCGGCTGGCGCGCTGACGATCGCCCAGGTCCGGACGCCCATGCTGCGGGCGGTCAGTCCATGGGGTGCGAGGATCTCATTGAGGAGGGGAATGCCGCCGCTGGCGCCGGGCTGCGTGAGGACCTTGAGGTCGGGCGGCACGAGACTGTCGTTGTAGACGAGGATGAGCCCGGTGCCCTGCAACTCCTGGAGGATCGCGCGGACGGGACGCCCCGCGTAGTTCGTGGCATTGGCTGCGGTCGCCAGCCCCACTCCCAGGAAGACCAGGAGTGCGCGGCACAGACTCACGGGGGATTGGACGGGGCGCGTCAAGGGCCAAGGATAGCAGCAGTCTCACGAGCGCCTTGACGCGGCGTTCCCCCAGGGGGGTGTGGGACTACCGCGTGGTCGCCTGGCGCACCGCCGGCCGGATCGTGAGCCGACCGTTGTCATCCGAGTAAGACAGGTTCGTCGTCGCCATCACCGCGGCCAGGGCGGCCTCGGGGGACAAACCCGCGACCGAACCCCGGAGAACGATTTCTTCCGCCGCCACCCTCACTTCGGGGGAGGCGAAGACGAGGTCCCGGCCCGTTTCCCGGCAGACCCAGGTCAGGAATTCGGTGAGGCGCCGGTCTTCGATGGCATAGGGCGGGGTGACGTCGGTGATCCAGTTCCAGCGGGGATCCTGCCGGTCGACCGCGCGCCGGGTCACGGCGCCGGTGCTTTCAATCGTGAGCTGTTCACCGGCCTTGGCGAGGGCGGGCGTCGCACTGCGGGCCTCGTCCGTCACTGCGACCTGGCCTTCCCGGACGCTGACCTGCATCTGTTCCGGCAGCATCCGCACTTCGTACTGGGTACCCACGTGCCGGGTGCTGCCGAAGGCCGAGTCGATGCGCAGGCGTGATCCCGCCGCTGCCCGGCCACCCGAGTCCAGGTACACCGCGCCCCGCTCCACGACGACCCGATCGATGCCTGCCAGGGCAATCCGGGTGTCGGTATCCAGCCGCAGGGTGACGCCTTTGGCCAGAGTCAGCGCGGCTTTGCCCTGGGGCCCGGTGACGAGCTGCTGACCCACCCGCAGCGACTGACCGCTAGTGACGGGCTGCCAGCCGACCCCGACGCCGGCTTCCACCGCACCGCTGAGGCGCGTGAGGGTGGCCATGACCGGCGCGGGTTCCGGAGCCCTGGACTGCCACACGCCGAGCGCGACGGCGGCCACCGCCAGGCTGGCTGCCAGCGCCAGGGCAGGGCGCCGCCACAGCCGGGTTGCGGCCACTGGCGCCGGCGCGACGGCCACGCGCCATTCTGCCGCCACTGCCTGCCGGATCCGTTCGCGCACCGCCGGCGTCGGTTCGGCCTCGGGGGCCATCTCCCGGAGGAGACCCTGGAGCGCCGCTTCCTCGCCGGGACGCAGGTCCTGCTGAATCGTTGTCATGTTTTCTTCCCCTGGTTTGCCGGGTTAACCCAGGCTGGCCAGCACCTCCGGTGAAGCAGCCCCGAAGACGGCTTCGACCGCATCCCGAAAGGCGACCCGGGCCCGGGCCAGCAGGGACTGGGCAGCCGTCGTGCCGATGCCCAGTTCCACGCCGATCTCGTCCACGGAAAGTCCTTCCACGTACTTCATTTCCAGCGCGTCGCCGTAACGGGGCGGCAGCCGGTCGAGAATGGTCCGGACCAGTTGCCGGACCTCCGCCTGGCTGTAGCGGTGCGCCGGTTCCTGGGCCTCCGGCCCGGCAATGGCCTCAACCACTGCGCGCACCTCGGGGCTGTCGTCGATCCGCACGACATTGGTGGTGTGCCGGCCTTCCCGCCGCAGGTAGTCCACGACTTCGTGGCGGCAGATCTGGCAGACCCAGGTAAACAGGGACGCCTCACCACGAAAGTCCTTCAGCTTGCGCATGGCCTTGGTGAGCGCCGCCTGCACGACCTCGGCGGCCGCGTCGGCGTCACCGTTGAGGCGGGGCAGGGCGAAGCGATAGACCCGGGGGAAATAGTCGTCAAAGAAGGCGGTGAAGGCCCTCTCGTCCCCCGCGAGCATGCGCTGTACCAGCTCAGTCGACTCGGTCACGGTGCGTTCCAGGTCGGGTGATGTGGGGTTGGACGGCGCGCCCGGCGAATTCAATCGCCAGGCCAGGGTGAGCTTAGCGCGCGGTGGGCGTCGACCGGGTGCCGATTGATTTGCCGGGGTCACTGCGTCCTACCGGGGAGCCAGCCCGTAATCGGCCGCCCGGAGGCCACAGCACCGCATGGACGCCCCGGCACCAGCCTTCTTGCGCCGAGGACCCCCCCATGAATCGCTCGCTTACCACATTGGCTGCTGCGCTGGCCCTGGTAGCGTCCCGCGGCGCTGCCGCTGCTCCCGCCGCCGTTCCACGGGAGCTCGACACTGAGCTGCTGGCGATCCAGATCGGCTGGGCCGCAGCTCACTACTCCCCCAATGGTGAAGCCAAGGAAGCTGCCTTCGACAACCTGCAGCAGCAGGCGGCGGCCTTCACCGCCCGCTACCCTGGGCGCGCCGAGCCGCTCATCTGGGAGGGCATCGTGTTCAGCACCGCCGCCGGCGTGATGGACGGTCTCGGTGCCCTGGGGCTGGCCAAGCAGTCCCGGGCCAGATTGGAGGCGGCGCTGAAGATCGATCCCCAGGCCCTGCAGGGTTCCGCCTACACCAGCCTGGGCGCGCTGTATCACAAGGTGCCGGGATATCCCGTGGGCTTCGGCAGTGACAGGAAGGCGAAGGAGTACCTGGAGAAGTCTCTGGCGATCAATCCGGAAGGCATCGACCCCAATTACTTCTACGGCGAATTTCTTTATGACGAAGACGACTATGGCGGGGCCCGGACATATCTGGAGAAAGCCCTGCAGGCGGCGCCCAGACCGAACCGGCAGTCTGCGGACGAGGGCCGCCGACGGGACATCAACGCGCTGCTCATGAAGCTCCCGGCCCGGTAGCGCGTGCTCGATCGGCCCTTCTGGCGACGACATGCCGCCTGGCCTGCCCTTCTGTTCGGGCTGTTCGCGACGGCGGCCGCCACCACGGGTCTCGACGAGACCCTGGCGCGGGCCTGGGCCTTCGACCCGGCTACCAGCCACTTCATTGGTACCGGCGCGGGGACGTGGTGGGCCAAAGGCCTGATCCACAGCGCTGGTGGGCGGGTGATCCGGATTTTCGGCGCCCTGGTGCTGCTTCTCTGGGGCTTGAGTTTCTGGTTCAAGACGTTGCGGCGCTGGCGGCGCCCGGCGGGCTTCGTCGTGCTTTGTGCCGTGCTCGGTGCGGGCGCTGTCGGTGTTCTCAAGCAAACCACCAACGTGGATTGCCCCTGGGCGCTGGCTGATTTCGGTGGCCAGCACCCCTACGTGCTGCTGTTCGCCGACCGGCCCGATGCGCTGCCCCGGGCCCAGTGTTTTCCGGGCGGTCATTCCTCCTCGGGTTTCGCGTTGTTCTCACTCTACTTTCTTTACCTGGGGCGGAACCGGCGTCTGGCCGGCTGGGGGCTGGCTGCCGCGCTGCTGGTCGGCGGCGTTTTTGCCTTTGGCCAGGAGGCTCGAGGTGCCCACTTCCTCTCCCATGATGTGTGGAGTGCGGCCCTCGTGTGGTTCGTGTGCCTCGCCGTCTACACCCAGGGTTACGGCGGCGCGGTCTGGGAACCGCGGGAGGCCCCGGCGCCCAGGGTTTAGGATGAGGCGCATGAGCCGCCTCGTCATCGCTTGTCTGGCCGCCACCTGTGTGATCTGGGGCTCCACCTACCTGGCCATCCGTTTTGCCCCCGTGAGCTTTCCGCCCTACCTGCAGATGGGCAGTCGCTTCCTGGTTGCGGGCCTTGGCCTGGCCCTGTGGATGCGCTTCGCGCGGGCCGCACCATGGCCTGACGGGCTGCAGTGGCGGAATGCGCTCCTGGTGGGTGCGCTGATGCTCGCTGGCGGGATGGGCAGCGTGGCGGTCGCGGAACAGACGGTGGGTGCGGGTATCGGCGTCGGACTGGCCGGGGTGCTGATGCTGACGCGGGGCCCCGCATTCCAGGCCTCACCCGCCGGGCTTCTGGCCATGCTGCTCGCCGGTCCGGGAAACGCGCGCCGCTAGGGGGCTTTCGCCGGGCGGTAGGTGCCGTCGAAGAGCGTTTTCCAGGACTTGCCGTTGTCCATGGAGATCTCCCACAACTGTTGCACGGTGCCGGCTCTGGCCGTCCACGTAATGCGGTTGCGGGCGGGCTTGCCATCCTCTACAGAGTCGCCTTCCAGCACCATGGCCCCGTTGCTCAGGCCGCCCTCCAGTTCCAGCGTCGTGCCCTCGCGCCACACCCAGAACTGCCGCCACTTGCCCCGGTTCGTATCGAAGAAGTTCAGGCTGGTGCCGGCACTGGCCGAGACCCCGGCCCAGGTTTCCTGCAGCACGCAGCCGTCCAGGATGGGCTC
>Ga0163144_10009690_pt1 | contig 20666 bp, 14 predicted proteins | sample OliLak19BULKMAT1_FD_123175 | JGI IMG/M metagenome (GOLD analysis project Ga0163144, IMG submission 123175) | Freshwater microbial mat bacterial communities from Lake Vanda, McMurdo Dry Valleys, Antarctica - Oligotrophic Lake LV.19.BULKMAT1 | ecosystem: Environmental > Aquatic > Freshwater >... | reverse complement strand
TCGCAAAAGCGGAGAACATAGAATTGTCAATGGTATGTCACTGGCCGTCAGGCCAGTGACACTTTTGGAAAACAAGCTTTTCCCGACAGACACTAGTTTAGGCAAGTGAGGAATGGATTCCCACGACGATCAAAGCATCCCACGTTCCCAGTTCGCCGCGTGCCCACCGGGGACGGATTTACCGGCGCGGACTTGGCGAAGCCGTTCGCGGACTTCGCGCGGGTCGTAGGGGCGATAAAGAAAATCGACACGCAAACGGCGCACTCCCAGCCTCGCGATTTCCGCCAGATGAGTCGAGAGGCAAAACGGTCCTTGATTCAACACAATAGTGCGGCAATGGTAGTCGAGGGAGGTCACTTTTTCGCCGTGGCTGGACACCATTTCCATGCTCTCGAACCGGCAGTTCGCCTTGCCGGGGCAGTCGCCGATGAGGTTGGCGTAGGCGCACGATTCGGCCAGAAATCGCAGTACGGCCTCACCGAATTCGCGGAAGAGCGAATCGATTGGTCCCTTACGGGAAATTAATTCCAACATTCTTGGGCGAAACGGGTTTAATCTGGCATAGAAGACGGTAGCTGTCTGCTTGCCGCCATTAGGCCTGAAAGGAATACGCAAATGATCCGGATCAGTGGTCTTGTTCTACTGTGCCTCGCATTTTCTTTCACCGTGGAATCCACTGCCCAGATGGGTGGGAAAGGCAAGAAGGGGGGAGACGGCGGCGGAGCCAAAAAGGGCTCGACTTCGGGTAAAGGCCAAAAGGGCGGTGGCGGCGGCGGTTTGATAACCAAGGGCGAAGCAGGCACGGTCAGTGGTACGATCGCTGCGATTTCCCCCAACCACATCGTCATTCAAATGATCGGCGGCGCCGATAAGGACGCTAAGGGAAAGGGAGGCGACGGCCGCGGTAAAGGGGACGCCAAGGGCGGCAAGGGCGGCGACGCCAAAGGCGGGATGGGTGACGCTAAAGGCGGGATGGGTGACGCTAAAGGCGGAAAAGGCGGGGACGCAAAAGGCGGCAAGGGCGGCGACGCCAAGGGAGGAAAGGGCGGTGCAGGCGGCGCGGGTGGGGCGGGCAAAGGTAAGGCCGGTGGTCCGATCGTTTTCTTCCTCAGCCCCACGACTGCCGTGGTGGATCAGGCGGGCAACGCGGCCATGGGCAAGAGCCTGAAGATTGGCACTTCCGTGCAGATCCAATATCAGGCTTTCCGCGCCAGCAGCGGCCAGAGCGCCCAGGTCGCCCTGGAGATCAAGCTGCTGGCAGCCGAGTAGCAATTTTCGTTATCCGTCCTTTTTGCAAACGCAATCCATTTCCCGCGGTCCTTGCTTGGGGCGCGGGAAGAATTAAAGCATCCCGCGCTCCCAGTTCGCCGCGTGCCCGCCCGGGACGCACTTGCCGGCGCGGACTTGGCGAAGCCGCTCGCGGACTTCGCGAGGATCGTAAGGCCGATAAAGAAAATCGATACGCAAACGGCGCACGCCCAGCTTCGCGATTTCCGGCAAGTGGTTCGAGAGAGAAAACGGTCCCTGATTCAGCACGATAGTGCGGCAATGGTAGTCGAGGGCGGTCACTTTTTCGCCGTGGCTGGAGACCATTTCCATGCTCTCGAAGCGGCAGTTCGCCTTGCCGGGGCAGCCGCCGATGAGGTTGGCGTAGGCGCACGACTCGGCCAAAAATTGCGGCGTGTCTTGATAGACGATCAGCACGGCCTCTTCGCCGAATTCGCGGACGAGCGAACGAATGTTTTCCTTGCCGTCTTCGGGCGAGAGAGCGAATCGCGTCGCGCCCATCTTTTTCACCTGCACGGCGGCGAGGCGGTTGACGACGTAGACCGACCAGTCCGTGGCCAGGTCGAGGGGCGTTGCGTTGCCGGCGCCGTTCGGATCGAGACCCAAATAGCTCCACGCCGAGACATTGCCCGCTTCCCAGCGATTCCAGCCCGCCCCACGCAACTGTTCGATCTTGCGAAGCAGACCCTTTTCTTCCCAAGCGCGCGACAGCGGCGGAAGGGCCAGGCGAATGCGGTCGCGACCCAGGCGTGATTCCAACGCCGTGAGCTTTTCGTGCAACACCTGCGGATGATCGCGGGCGATGTCGACGATCACTTCTTCCAGACCGGCCAAGTCGGACTCCTCTAGCGCGTCGAGGAATTCGATGCGGTCCGCCTTGAGCGACCAAAGAAACCCAGACTCGGCCACAGTGCTTTCAAAAGGCCGGGATGGCGCGTCGTTTGGACAGAGCCTCGCTTGCAGTTCACTCACCCGCTCTTCCACCGCGGCCGCCCGGCGCGTCTGCAACTCCTCCACCAGATCGCGGCGAAGGGCATTGAGGCGGGAGATCGGCACGAAGCCATTGCCCTCGTTGTCCCAATTCAGGCTTTCCAAGTGAAACGGGCTTTGGCCCAATCGTTGGAATGAGCCGCGCACAGCGCCCGCCATCGCCGACGGATCTTGCGCGGGCGCAAACGGTCCCGGCACGCTGCGCTGGGCAACGATTCGCTCCCCCGTCGGACCGGCGACCCAGGCCGTCAATGTCAACGCCGCAACCGTCAAGCGTCCCTCGACATGCAGCGGCAGGAGTCGATGGAACTTGCCTTCCTTGGGGTGGTAATGCTGATAGCGCTGCTTCACCGCTTGCGATGAGGAACAATAGACGGGCGCGTTCTCAGGGAGGTGCGGATAATCGGCGGGAAGCTCCACCTCAACGAGCGCCCCCGAATCGGCCTCGAAGACTTCGTGCGTTTTCTTTCCTTCCACCAGAAACAGGCGATCCACGGCAAAGCCGAACGGCCGGCCCAGGTGAGGCAGATCGACCTGCAAGCCATCGTGGCGCTGTAACGAGCGATGGGTGCGAAAGCGCATGCGCGGCGCCTGGCCTTGGGAACGCTTCACCGATTCGACCGTGCCGATGGCGGCGCCGCGATGGCCGACGGTGTCGCGGTCGGCGACTTCCTTGTCCTTGTGCGACTGCACGAAAAGCCTAGTCCAGGGCCGGCTGAAGACGGTTTGCAAATCCGCCTCGATGTCGGGGCGCTCCGCTTCGTCGAGCGTGCCATCGAGCAGCCGACGATAATAGTCCGTCGTGGTCGCGACATAGAGCGGGCTTTTCTTGCGGCCTTCAATCTTGAAGCACGACACCCCGGCGGCCCGAAGGATGGGAAGATGATCGGGCAGGGCGAGATCCTTCATGGAGAAGGGGAAGCCGGTGCTCGGATCGCGTTTCACGTCGGCGCCGTCGCGTAAGGTGAGCGGCGCTCCGGTGACTTCGTAGGAATCGCGGCACGAATAGGCGCATTTGCCTCGATTGCCGCTACGTCCCAGCGATTGCGACGAGAAGAGGCACAGGCCGCTGTAGGAGTAGCAGAGCGCGCCGTGGATGAAGACCTCGGTTTCGATGCCGCTGGCCTTGGAAATGTCGCGTACTTCCTCGAAAGTCAATTCGCGAGCCAGCACGACGCGCTGGAAGCCCAGATGCTTGAGGGCCTCCGCGCCGGCGCGGTTGTGGACGGCCATCTGCGTGCTGCCGTGCGCTTCCAGGCGAGGGAAATGTTCACGCAGCGCGTGCAAGACGCCAAGATCCTGGAGAATGACGGCATCAACTCCCATGTCTTCCAGGTGAACGAGCACCTCGACCAATTCCGGCAATTCGTCTTGGCGGATGACCGTGTTGATGGTCGCGAAGACCCGCCGCAGCGGCGTGAGCGAATGGGCGTAGGCAGTGACGGCGTCGACTTCGTCGAGCGTGAAGTTCTCGGCTTCGGCGCGGGCGGAGAATTTCTTGAGGCCCAGGTAGATGGCGTCGGCGCCGAAGTGGAACGCGGCGTGGCCTGCGTCGAGGCCGCCGGCGGGCGCGAGGAGTTCGATGGGCAAACCATCGGCGTCGGCGACAAAGGGAAGCTCAAGCGGTTCCTCGGCGCCATAAGCCCCTTGAGGCGATTGCGGTTCTGGGGCATCGTCCGGGAGCGAACCAATGACCTGAAAACCCTCCCAGGTGGGGATCGCCGCGGCGCCAAGTAATGGTAAGCTAAGTTTCGTATCCAAAGGGTATCCGTTTCGTAGGACAGGCTGCCAGCCTGTCCGATTTTTGAATTCACGTCATCTGACGGCAAGCAAGCTGGCAGCTTGCTCTACGGGGCGACGGTTGAACCTATTATCTTAACAGGTTCCGCTCCGATTGGTGCGACTTCCTGAGTCGGGCGTCCGTCTGGCACAATTCGCGTCGAATCGGGTATGATAAAAGGGAGCTTGGCTTCGAATTGGAAGTTTGGTCGACTGTTTCCTTTTAACCGCGATCCCCCGATGCTCTCCGAAGGGGGTGGCCTTATAGAACCGAGAATACGGACCATGTCCGAGGATATCTTGACGCACCATCTTGGCGCGCAGACCGTGCAGAGTTTGCTAGGTTTTTTGAATTTCGCGGAAGGCAAGTCCGATCCGCATTTCATCAAACACCTGCACGACGCGTACGCCGCTTTGGGCCAGGACGGCAGCGAGCGTCCCTGGTTCGATCTGCGCGCGGCCCTGCAAACAAGTTTGACGGCATTGCAAAAGCAAGGGCTGCCCGCCTTTCGCGAGGTTTCCCAAGCCGTCGCGGTGATCGACTTGGTCTTCGAGCGCGTGATTCCCGCCTACCGCGAGCAACATCGCGATCTCTTGTTCCATTTGTCCGACGCCCAGCTTTGGCAACCCTTTCTGCTCGCGCGGGTTTTCGAGGCGACGCTCGCCCAGCGCGGCCCCTGGGACGAATTCGAGCGTATCGTCACGCAGGCATTGCGGCAACTCAACGACTTTGTCGGCTTTCGCCCGATCCCCGTCCTGGAAAACGGCCGACTGGGTGAAGTTTATCCTCAGGAGCGTGTTCGACCGATTCCCCTTTACATTCAGGGCGTCGGCGTGGCGCAGGGGCGATATGCGGACATGGTGAATCGGGCGCTCGACATTTTGCGGAGCACCGATCCCGCGTTGTTGCACGATGCGAGCATGAGCCTGGACGCGCTCGAAGAGTTGGCGCTCGATCCGCGCGGGTACGATTTCGGCCATCCGGTCGACAAACGCCCCAATTATTGCTTCGGCGAGTGGGATCCTCACCACATCGATAACCAGGGAAGGTTTCGCCGTTACGTGGCGCGGTGGGTGACGGCCGAGGGGCTTTGGCAACGGGTGGAAGCGCAGAGTTATCAGCCGCTGCAACAAGAACTCGCGTTCGAGGCGGCAGCGGTCTTCGCGGGCACGATGCTCATGGGAGCAGCCGTCAGCGGCGCCGGCCCCGACGCCTATGACAGCACGGTGAACCTGTCGAATCTCGTGCCGCGCATCGCGCGCTTGCGCGAAATGTTTTATCAGGGCTTGCTCAAGCAGGCGCCCGGAACGCACGGCCAACGACTGCGCGAGGAGGCCAAGCTCACCAAGCAGCCCTTCGGCGGCGCTCGGCAAGGGCTTAACCAGTATCTCGCCCGCCAACGCGCCTTGCATTTGCAGAGGCGCCATGTCGCACTCTTTCTCGCGGAGCTTGGCTATTCGGAAGCGGCGCGGCGGCAGATTCTCGGCGTGTCGGCTACTTCGACCCGACTTCTGACCGAAATTCACATTCTCTTGACCACCGGGCAACTGTTGCTCGAACGGGGCGAATTGGCTCGCGCCGCGGAAGTGCTGCCTCAGGTCGAAGACTTGTTGCGGCGCGGCATATCTTGCGGCGCGATTCTCGATCCCTGGGCGATCCTTGGCTTTCAAGGCAATTTTCCGCGCTTCACGTCCGCCGAGGACGCCATCCGCGACCCCCGCGTCAACGACCTCACGCGCGCCGTCGACGGGCTTTTCAATCTCTTCGCCCACGTCTTGAGCGAAGGCGCCGCAGCGGGCACCTTCACGCCCAGCCACGATCTCGCCAAGCAAATGCGCGCCCTCGCTGAATGGTGGGACGCCTTCGCGACCACGACGGTCCATGACATCCCTCATGTGAGCGGCAAGGACGTGACGGAGTCCGCCGAATTGGTCGCCCGGGCTTTGAACGCTTGGCAGGAACGCGGCGCCTCCGCGTCCGATCTCGGTTTCTGGCGCGAGCAACTCGATCAGTTCCATGCGCCCAAGTCGTTCGCCTTGGTCGTCGACGCCCTGTTGCGTAAAGAAGACCTAAAAGCAGCCATGGCCCTGCTCATGACCTGGCTCAGCCAGGCCGGCGAGGTTCCGCTCGAGGACGGCGAGTATTCGTTTCATCAACTCGCGCTGCGCTGGATTCTCGGACTCTGTTCGCAGGCGGGGCTGGGAAACGAAAAGCTCAAGGCGCATGAGGCAAGTACGCCGCCCGCGTTGCCGCAACCGGCACCGCTGCTCATTAAGTTCTTCGATTATCTCGAAGCGAACGCCGAGGAATTCTGGAACGTGCCCCGGCTCGACCTAATCGACGCCGGAGACGCCGATACGCCATTTCCGCAACCGGAGGAAGAGGACGACGAAGACGATGATTCGCTGTTTGGGGCGGCGTATGAAGGCGTGACCTATCAGGACAGCACCGACGACGACAACGAAGCCGAGGTGCTCGACTTCATGCCGGAAAAGGACTTCGATTTGGCGCTCGAAGCGGAGCGTTTGGAAGTTCGCCTTCGGTTTTTGTCCACGCTCGCCCGCCTTTGGAATATCGCCACGCGGGTTTTGCGCGGCGTCAAGGGAGTCGAGCGCGGCGTCGCGCAAGAGGCGCTTTGCGTCTGGTTGCCGCGGGCGCGTAAAAACTTACAGGGCCTGTTGACCTTGCTCGACGCGATTCACGACCATGAAGTGCCTAAACCCTCCGGATCGTACGACTCGATGGTCGAGTACAACAATCGCCGCGTCGCGAAGGAGCGGCTACTTTCGCTGGTGATCGCGACCTGCCTGGACCAGGCGCTCGCCGTCGGGGCGTTGCGCGGTTCTCTGGACGAGGAAGGCAAGGAAGGCCTCGCCGCGGAGGAAACGGCCGGTCCCGCCTGGGAGACGCACATTCTACAACTGGAGCGCGTCCTCGTTCGCGGCGATTCGGCCCGGGCGCGCGAGGTCATTCGCCAGTTCATCCCCGCCTTCCGCAATGAGCCGCTGCTCTATACGCCGCTCTCCAGCGGCGGGCATCCGCGCAACGTCCTGCGTTGCAGCCTCGCGCAAACGATTCTTCGGAGCCTGGCCGCCAATCTGCCTCGCGTCGGGTTGTTGCGCGAAACCATTCTGCTTTTGCGCCTGGCCCACGAGATGGAGCAAACCCAACCGCTGACCGGGCCGCGCATCACCGAATTCGACCGCCTTTTCCAACTCGGATTGCAAGGATCCGTCGAGGCGCTCGCCGAGTCCGCGCTGCGCGAACAGAAACTTCCCGAGGGCTTGGTCAACTCGCTGGAATACCTGCTCGAGCCGTTCCTTGGCATCTGGATGGATCACAGCAAGACACTGCGCGTGGCCATGCTCGAAGTGCTTACCACCGATCGCGACTGGAACAAGGTCGTCGACTTCATCAAACGCTATGGCAAGGATCTGTTCACGCCGCGTTTTCTCGCGCTGGCGAACCTGGAAGCGGTGCTGTCGCGCGGCATCGGCCCCTTTCTGGAATATCTCAAGAAAAACGAGGACGAGGCCGGTTCTCCCAAGCTGGCAGGGGATCTCGATCAGAAGGTCAATCGCTCGGAAGCGGAACGCTTTCTTTTCATCATCCTGCAATCGTTACGGGAGAACTACGAGTCGTTCAAGGACTACATGTCGACCACGTCGCAATCCGACTTCGGCGACAATCTCTACCAGTTCCTCGATTTTTTAAGACTCAAGGCAAGCTACGATCGCAATGCCTGGCAGTTTCGGCCCCTGAGTTTGATCCATGAGGTTCTCGCGCGCAAGCACGCCGACGCGGCCGCGCTGTGGCGCGAACAGGTGCAACAAATCAGCCAGCGCAACGCGGAGGATCACTTGCGCGAGTTGGCGAAGCTCGAGGAAAAGCACGGCATGCGCCTGCCCACGATTCGCGATCGCCTGGAAGAACGCTTCGTGCATCCCCTGGCGCTGGATCGTTTGTGTGCTTTGGTGGAACCCGCGCTGGCGAAGGCGAGCGATTTTCTGGGCAACGACGAAGTGATACCGCTGGAACGGGCATTGCAACCCTTCGCGGAAAAGCCCATCGGCGTCGGTCTCGACGTGCCCGGCTGGGTATTGCGCCTGGAAGGGGAACTGCATCGCGCCAAAACGTCGCGCACCGCCCTGGTGACGCTCGCGGAGACGCTGTTTCAAGTTCCCCGGCTTCCGGTGGAATTCGAGACATTGACGCGCGAGCTTAAGGAATGGCGCAAGACGTAGATTCAACGCGGCGGCAGCGGCCCCTGCTCCAACTCCTCCCGCATCGCCAAGCGCCGCAAACGCAGCGTGAGCGGCACCGCGGCGATCATTGCGACGGCGGCGTAGAAGAGGATCACGAACAGCACTCCCCCGCGCAGCGTTTCATCCTTGGCGAAAAAGTCCGAATAAATCAATAGCGCGAGATTGATGTTGCGCATCGTCACTTCGATGCCCGCGGACATACGGTCGGCGCGCGGCCAACCCAGGAGGTGAAAGGGCAACTGATTGATCTGCATGCCCAACAGGCAAAACAGGATGATCGCGATCGGCAGCTTGAGACCATGCTCGCCCGGCTGAATGCGGCCGCTGCCCAGCGATCCCACGACCATCACCACCACCAACAACAACCCGGTCCGCACGCACACCCGCGAAAAGGTTCCCTTACGGCGGGGAAAACAGCGACCGATCACCATGCCGACAATCACCGGCAATACCAAAAAGAGCGCGACGTCGATCATCACCCGGTCGGCCGGCACGGTGAATCCCGCCGGCACATATTCCGCGGCCAACAGGTTTAGCCAAAGCGGCACGAACACGAGACTGGAAAGCGTGGTAAACGCGGAAAGGGTGATGGACAGCGGAAGGTTGCCGCGTCCCAGGTAAGCGAAGAGCTTGGACAACGCGCCTCCCGGCATCGCCGACACCAGGATCAGCCCGACCGCGACGCCGCCCTCGAGTCCGAAAAGATGATTGATGGCGACCGCTACGAACGGGACGACTAACATCTGTCCCACGAAAGCCGACAAAAACGACTTTGGTTTGCGAATCACCGCCACAAAATCGTTGAGGCGCAGATTCGCTCCCATGCCCAGCATAAGCAGGACGAGTTGGACTTGAGCAATACGGGGTTCGTACTCGGGATACCACGAGAACATGAGCTTAATTTATGAAGTCGCGGAGATTCCTGGCGGGGACGCAGTCATAGCCGAATCTGTGTGTTTGTACAATATACCGGCGATTCGTGGAAGGAATTACATTTTGTACACTATGCAAATATCTTATTCTTGTATTGCCTCCAGTGATAGTTATCCCGTAACACGATGGCATTACGTCAATTAAGAACAATGTGCCGTGACAGGAATGGCTTTGGCACGCCTTGTGCTTTTACTCTTTTCGTAAAACGAACCCATGAAATCAAAGGGAGCTTAGCCATGCTCGTCGCCAATAAGCCGCAAATGGAAAAGGGAATTCGCGTCGAAGGCAAGAACCGCGAAGGCCGCGACGTTAGAAACATGCTCAGGGAAATCGCCTTCGTCCTCAAGATGACCGCGAAGGTCAAAGCGGAGATGATCGGTTCCCGGTAACGCCAAGACAAGCCGGACGCGTCAGCGACGGACTGACCCGATTCAACGCATCCGGCTCGTAGGGCGTGTCAAATTGTCAAGTCCGGCGTCGTATCAACGCCGGCACGCCGGGGTGAGGACGAAGCGTGAAGGTCGGGTCCGGACGAACCACCGAACCCGGCAACGCGGTGAAGTCGAAGCGTTGCGCGATGGTCGCGAGAATCAGCACCATCTCCATCATCGCGAACGTGTTGCCGATGCAGGCGCGCGGCCCGCCGCCAAACGGAAAATACGCAAACCTCGGTCGATCCTTTGCATCTTCTTTCCACCGGTCAGGTCGAAACTCATCCGGATTCGGAAAGAAGCGTTCGTCCCGCTGCACGACCCATTGGCTCATGAGAACGGTCGTTCCCTTGGGCAAAGCATATCCGCCCAGCGTGGTGTCGACGTTGGCCTCGCGCCCGAAAACATAGGCGGGGGGATAAAGCCGCATCGCTTCCAGCGCGACCATCTCCACGTAGCGCAGGCGAGAGCAGTCTTCCGCGGTCGCCTCGCGCCCTCGCAATACTTCGTCGACTTCCGCCTGCATTTTTTGGGCGGCATCGGGGTTAGTGGCCAGTAGATGCCAACTCCACGAAAGCGCCAGCGCGGTGGTCTCATGCCCGGCAAGGAAAAGCGTCATCGCCTCGTCGCGAACCTGTTGATCGCCCATGCCTTTGCCGTCGCCCTCGTCGCGCGCTTGCAACAGCAGAGAAAGCAAGTCGCCTTGAAACTGTTCCGGATTTTCCCGGCGCTGGCGAATGAAACCATAGAGGATCTTGTCGAGCACGCGGACGGCCCGGCGAACGCGCAGGTTCGCCGGCGTTGGAATCCACAACGGCCAAGGTAAAAGGCCGTTGAAACGCGAGACGAAATCCTTCTGCATCACGTCCATCGCTTGGGCGACGTTGGCCGCTTCGTCGTCCACCTCCGCATGGAACATGGTCCGCGCCGCGATGGCGAGAGTGACGGCCATCATCTCGGCGTGGATGTCGCGCGTTTCCCCTTCCTTCCATCGATCAATGTGATGCAGCGTCGTTCGCACCATGTCCGGCGCATAAGTCGCAATGCGGCTTTTTTGGAAGACCGGCTGAATAAGCCGACGTTGCCGCAGCCAAAACTCTCCCTCACTGGTGAGCAAGCCCTTGCCCAACACCAGCAAATTGAGGCGGAGCGCGAAGTGCTTGTGGTAATTCTTGGCGTGGTGGACGAGCACTTCCTCGATCAAATCCGGATGGCTGGCGAGATAGATGCGCCGGGGCCCCAGCCGAAAGAAGGCCAAATCGCCGTGTTCGCGCGCGACGCGCGTGAAGAAGTCCAGCCGGTCGCGCTTGAACTCGGCGAGACTGCCAGTGAGCCAATGGCCTTTGGGTCCGGGGGGTCGAATCATGCGAGTTTCTTGGTGATCTCGGCGACGTGGCGGCCTTGGAAGCGGGCGATGGCGAGTTCGTTTTCCGAGGGCTTGCGCGAACCGTCGGCGCCCGCCAGCGTGCCGGCGCCGTAGGGAGAGCCGCCGGTGATTTCGTTCATGTTGGTCAACTCCTGGCAGGAATACGGCACGCCGACGATGACGAAGCCATGCTTCGCCCCTTCCGCCACCGCCTCCGCCATGCGAAAGATATGACCATACATGCTGTAGAAGATTACCTGGATTTTCACGGGGAGTCCTTTCACGAACTGAATCGGGTAGCAGATACCAGAGGACTATTATTGATATCCCGCCGACGTGAAAAGTCGACTCCCCGTCCGGCGAGTCCGCAGCGCTAGCAAGGGCGAGCCGTCGTTCGCACTTGGTTTCATGGATTGCGTATGAACCCGCCGCTCGCCCTTGCTAGCGCTGCGGGCTTCGCGGAGTTAATCTCGTCATTTCGTCGTCAGAGTTACGCGGCTTTCGCGGCCTGCTTTGCCCCAATGATTCACGCTGCGGACACGAATGAGGCGCTGGCCCTTCTCCAAAGACATGCTCGATTTCGCGGGCGTTGGCTGCCAGCCCTTGTCTCCGAAAACCTCGAACCGCGCATGATTGGGCATCAAGCTCTCAAGCTCCACATCCACCACGTCCGCTTTCGCCGATCGGCTCAGGTGGACCCGCGTTCCACCGAGTTTCCAATCGGCATCCTCGCGGTGCGGATCGACAAGCCGTGAGTATTCCGGCGACACGGTCGGCCGATCCATGCCGTCGCCCACCCAGCAATAGCCGTCGTGAAAGTATTCCGAGTAGCCGTGGTAAAGTTCGCCGGGCAAGAGGCTGGTCAGAAACGTGTTGCGCGCCGGGAACGCATAGCGGCGATAATTCTCGATCTGGCAGACGGGGAACTTTTTCAGCTCCGCCAAGGAGACCTCGTCTGGACGGGCGTGATCGGTCATGCCTTTGGGCGCCGGGCGGCACATGTGCTGGATTTGCTTGCTGAGAGCCCAGGGCGTGAAGCGGACGGTGATGCCGTCGAGATTCTTGTCCATGTACGCCAGGTGCAATTCACGCGCGGAAAGGGGTACGCCCTTGCGCTCGAAATGCAGACCGACGTCGGCGCGCTGGGCGGAGTTGCCGGTGTCCATCATGATCCAGCGGTCGTGCTCGAAGGAATAAACTTCGCTGACGCAATGGTGATCGAGAATGCAATGACGGGCGTTCCAACCCAGCGCCTGGCAGCATTGCGTGAAGACGCAGCCATAGTGCGTACACATCGTCATGCACTCGGGCTGATCCTTGCAATCAAGGATGATGAGCGAATCCCAGGGCGGAATCCACTGAGCGGGATGGCTTCCCCAACCGGTGTGCCATTGGTTGCGAATCCAGTAACGCAGGAGCATGAACTGTTCCATCTCCGTCTTGCCCGGCGCGATGACGTCGTCAAGTTTGTAGCGCTTGCGGAGATGTTCCAGCCGAGCGTGCGGCTTCTGATACACGAAGGGCAGCGCGCCGACGACCAGGTCTTCCTGTGTCGGCTCAGCCGCGATCGCTATTTGCTTGGTGACGGCCTGCGTCGATTTGACGCCGCTCCAAGAGAGGCCGACTCCCGCCGGCAAACGCGGCGATTCATTCTGATCCGTCGTCTCCAGTTCAAACTTCACCTGCGCCCAACGCATGTTGCCTTGCTCAATCTTGTTGACCTCAGCCATGGGCATCCAGGTGGTCCAAGTTTTTTCTGAAGGCGTCGGCGTGCTTCCCAGGCGGAACGACGCCTTGATCGTGGTGTCCGGCGGCTGTTTCGCTCTCAGGCCGATGAGACGAATCTCTTCAATGAGACGCGGTGAAGCTAATCCGGCATCACGATGCAGGTCGATGGGATGGGTCGTCGCGGTTCCCGTTCGCGCATGTTGAGGCAACCGGAAGCGAACGAGATATTCTCCCGCGACATCGCCCGCGCCGGTCAGGTTTTCTTGCGACCAGGTTTTGCCGCCGTCGCGCGACTTGAAGCTTTTCCCGGTTCGGCCTGGTTCGACGAGCAAGCTGCCGCCGCCGCCGAGCACGACTTCGTTGGTGCCGCTCTTGAGCAGTTTCGCCGGCACGGAGACACGCGACCAGCCGGTCGAAATCAGCCGTGTGGACGGTTCGAGTTTTTGGCCGTTCACTGAGATCTGCTTGGCCGAGCCGAACACCAACAACTCGCCGTCCGTGCCGGGCGGCACATCGATCGCGAATTGAACTTTCGCCAACGTATCCCCGGCGAGCGCCTCGCGCTGATGGTGATCGGTCGACCCCGACTCGTTGGCGAGCAGCACGGAGCGCGCGAGCCGAACCTGCCCGCTCTTCTCGTCGAATACCGTCTCGGGGCTGAATAGAAAATGCTTGGGATGCAGCGATGCGGCCTTCGATTCGCTGAATACGACGCGCTGGGTGAACGACTCCTTTTTCTCCTGAGCCAGGCTCAAGGATGCTGGAAGCAGCGCGAGCACGGCAAGGAACCAGATCGATCGACTCATGAGAAGCCCCCTCTTCACGCGGTAACTAAATAGCAACGGCGATGCGGATAAATGTCATTTACTCGGCAGAAACGGAAACAGCTTGCGAATCTCCGCCTTGCTCGGCGTGCGTCCATATTCGCATATTTCGAACGCCTCGGCGTAGCGAATTTTACGCGCTTCTTCCGCGGGATACCATTCGCCGACTTGCAGACGGAACCGATCCGCGGTCGCCGCGAAACGGCGATCGAATGACTCCCGTACTTTTTTTTTGCGCACGGCCATCGCGGCCTTGTTGCTCGCATCCGGAACCAATTCACGGCTGCCGTTGGCGCCGCCCTCGAAGAATTGCGATTCCAGCGCCTCCACCGTCGCCAGCTTTTTGTCGATAACGTCGTCGATCGAAACCACGATGTCCGCGGAGAAGCGGTTCGGCTTGGTGAAGCGATCCTCGAAAAACAGAAACACCGGATTCTTCTTGAGAAACGGCGTATCCGGGCAGAAGAACGGCACCGTCACCATGTATGCCGCATCCTGCACGAGTAGGCCGACGTTGCGATGGTCGGGGTGATAGTCGTTGGGCCGATGGCTCAGGACGATGTCCGCTTTCCATTCGCGGATCAGCTTGGTGAGGGTGCGGCGGTTCTCCAAAGTCGGCAGCAGTTCGCCGTCGTGGATATCGAGCACTTCGGTTTGAATGCCCAGGATTTTGGCGCAGGCACGCACCTCGGCCAAACGACGTTGGGCGAGCGGTCCTCCCGCCATGAACCAGTGACCGATGTCGCCATTGGTTACGGACACGAATTTTACGTGATGCCCCAGCGCCGCCCATTTGGCGGCGCAACCGCCGACGCGCAGTTCGCAATCATCCGGATGTGCTCCGAACGCGATGATCCGCAGTTTGCCGTCGTCGGCGATCTTGCCGGCAACGCCCGGTTTCGCCTTTCCCTTTTGACCCCAGACGCTGCCGCCGTTGGCGCAGATTATGCCGACCACAAGTATTGCCAATACGACACGGCATCGATGCATTCCTACCATGGCAAAGATCCTCGAAAGAACAGAGTGAGAGTAGAAAGCCCAGGGACGGCCGTCCCTGGGCTTTCTCGTTATTTCTCAAACGGCAGCTTGCCCGCGCCGCGCGGCTTTGGTTTGCCATAGCCGCCTACCTTGTCATAGACGCGCACGTAATCGACCACCATCTCCGCGGGGAATGCCGTCGTCATGTCCGGGTTGCCCAGGAACCGGCCGCCGACCGCTACGTTCATGACGATGTAAAACGGCTGATCGAAGGGGGCGGGCCAAGCGTTGAGGTCCGATTCCTTGGCGGGGTTAACGCCCTTGTCTCCCGCGATCTTGCCGCTGCTCCACCAGAAGGTCTGGGTCGAGTACACCTTGCCGTCGACGAGCCAGCGCATCGCGCCCGGTTCCCATTCGAGAGTGTAGACGTGAAAATCCGCGATGGATTGACCGCGTGGGAAAATGTAGTCCTTGCCGCTATGGGCGTTCGTGGGCCAAAGGGAGCCGTAGTGCAGCGTGCCGAGCACCTTGTTGGGTTCCTGACCGCGGGCTTCCATGATGTCGATCTCGCCGGAAGCCGCCCAGCCGCCGTATTTTTCACTCTGCGGCAACAACCAGAGGGCGGGCCAAACGCCTTGGCCCGTGGGCAGCTTGGCGCGAAACTCGTACTTGCCGTAGGTTTGGTTGAAAAGCGGACTGCCGTCGCGTTTGCGGGTTTTGAGCCGAGCGGAGGTATAACCGCAGCCGTCGCGGGATTCCTTGACGGCGCGGATGTGCAGATTGCCGTCCTTCAGGAAGGCGTTCTCCGGTTCCCGGGTGTAATACTGAAGCTCGTTATTGCCCCAACCGCTAATCCAGACGTTGCCGTTGTAGTTGAAGAAGCCGTTGCCCAGGTCGAAGTCCCATTTTTTGCGGTCGATTTCCTTGCCGTTGAATTCGTCGCTGAAGGAGAGTTTCCAGGGCGGCGCGGGTTCGCCTGCGCGCGAATCCGATACGAACGAAGATGCGATAAGTATTCCAATGGCCAAGACGATATGACTGCGGCGAATGACTTTCATGGCATCAACTCCGGGAGTGCGCGTTCCTTTGCAATGAAGTTATGCGAATGGGTAGGCAATGGAAATGAGGAAGGAGACGGGCTTCCCCGAGCAAGCCGGCAGCTTGCTCTACGACCTTCCCTCCGCCTTCACCGTCTCCCGTTTTCCGACACCCCATCGAATAACGCTTGCCAGGCGTCGTCCCAGCGCGGTGACCCAGTCGGCATCAGGATCGATCACGGCGGCGCGGCGGTCCTCCAGGTTCGGCCTGAAGACGAGCAGCAAGAGAAGCGGCAGATACCACAACACATAAACGCCGCCCTGGTTCGCGTACCAGAACTGGATGCCGATGAACACCGCGGCGGACATGGCCATCACATGGGCCAGGTTCTTCGGCATCGGCCAAAAAGGTGTCAGGATCCAAAAAGCGACGAAGGCAATGAACAATGGGATGCGGTAGGCCCAGTGGGTGCCGGCCCAGAATCCTTCGGTTCCCGGCGGGGGGACGAGCCAGGGTTGCCACGCCGCGTATTGAAAAGCGCTTTGCAAGCTCGCGTGCAATTGCCCCTGCCACCACAAAATGGAGCCCGTAATGCTCAGGCACAATAACAACGTCAGCAAGTTGGCGAGAATGAAACGGCCCGCCCCGCGCCGCCAGTAGAAGCTAAGCCAAAGCGGCAAAATCAGCGCGGGGAAGTATGCCGTCGCCGCGGCCACGCCGAGCAGGATGCCCGCGATCGTCGGCCGGCGATAAGCAGCAACGGCCCAGACGACCAGCGCCGCGGGCCAGGCGTGATGCGCCTGCGCGACGAACATGCCGGTGTAGGGGAGGATCAAGTAAAGCGTCGCCGCCGCCATTCCGCCGGCCAAATCCTGAAAATGCCAGCGGCCGATCACCACCAAACCCACCACGATCAGGAAATGACAGGCGACGGCCAAAGATCGCGTCAGCCATTCCGCGTCGGACATGGATTCTTTGGCGAGCGTCAGGGCGGAGCTTTCCGATCCCACTTGCTTTTGGCTGACGGCCTTGAGCGCGGTGTCGGCGGAGCCGGTCTTAAGCGAACCGATCCGATCCGGTTCGGATTGGCGAAACGCCACGGCCGTCAGGCACACGAAGAGCGCGCCGGCAAGCCAGGCCGATCCCCCGAACATCAAATTCGGGCTGAGCGCCGGGCGTTGCTCCAGCGCCAAGTCGAGCAAGCAACGAAAAAACAGGAACCCGGACGCGATCAAAATAGTCAGGTAGCCGATCCAGATCCAATTGGGCCCGGAAGGGTTCCGCACGGCCGGATGATTCGCGGCCGCCACGATCGCCCAGGTGTTTCCCTGGGCGCCCAGTCCCTGCCCCAAGCTAAGGGCAACGGCGTGCGTGCCGATGATCGTATCGGGTTGGGTGTTGGCGGGTCCGTGCGTCCGCGCCTGTTGGATCAACAACAGGCCGGGGACGATCAGGTAAAGCAGCAACACATCGAGGTTGCGAATGCTGAGCAGGCGGCCGAACTTGAAGAACAGCGCGATCGCCAGCAGCAACGAGAAATAAAACCACGTCGTGGGATTGGGGAGGTTGAATTCCAGGAATACATTCGAGGCGCCGAACATGCTTACGACTCCAACACGACGCGAAACCCCGTGATCGTGTCTCTCGCCGTGGGGGCTAGCCCATTACGATACGCACTGCGGCAAGTGACGGCGTGGTTGCGCCAGCTGCCGCCGCGAATAACGCGAAACTGACCGTTCGCCGGCCCGGTCGGATCCCGGCGCGGACTAAGGCGATAATAGCCGCTGTCGAGCCAATCGGCACACCATTCCCAGACGTTGCCGTGCATGTCATGCAGGCCGAAATGGTTGGCGGGATAGGCCCCGACGCGACTTGTCGTTTGAAGCGCCGTCGCCGTTTGCCCCCCGCCCAGGGGATAGGACGTGTCGAAATTCGCCTGCCCCGGCAACAGTGCCGCGCCAAACGAAAAGACGCCGGACGTTCCCGCCCGGCATGCGTATTCCCATTCGGCCTCTGTGGGCAGGCGATAACGTCGTCCCGCTTTCTTCTCTTCTTCCCGTTCCGACAATTTTCGGCAGAACTGAACGGCGTCGTCCCAGGTCACATTTTCGACAGGATGATCGAGACCGCCGCCCGCTGTCACGGAGAAGCGCGCCGGATTGACTCCCATCACGATTTGATACTGCTCCTGCGTCACCGGATGGATGCCCAGATAAAAGTCCTTAGTCAGATGGACTTCATGCACGGGGCCTTCGTTGGCCTTGTGTCCGGGTTCCTCCGGCGGCGATCCCATCAGAAAGCTTCCGGCCGGGATGAGGACCAGCTTCATGCCGACGGCGTTCGTGACAAGCTTGGAGCGCTCGGGCGCCGTGCGTTCGATGGAATCGAAGAGCTGATCGAGGTTGGCGCGGCGGCCGCGGGAACGTGGCGGCGCCGCCTCGGGGGCGGCGGCGGCCGTCGGCGCCGCGGGCGCGGCCGGTTGTGATTTCGCCAATTCCGCGCCCAAGACAACCGCCAGCGCCTGCCCGTCGGTGTGTCGCTCCGCCGGTTCATCTTCCCAACACTTCTCCAGCACATCGAGCAAGCCGGCCGTCATGCCCTGCCGGAGCAATTCGCGGCGCCAGGCGAGACCGCCCGGCCTGCCCTTGCGCACATCGCGCATCAATAACTGATACCACAATACGCCCAATGCGTAGACATCCTCGCTTGCCTGCGGTGGATGAGCGGCTACCCAGGTCGGTTCCGCGTAGAGATCGTCGTCCTTCTCCCGTCCGTCCACCCAGGAGCCCAGACCCAGCCCAGCCAATTTGACTTCCCATTTTCCTTCCGCCGCGAGCACACGCACGTTTTCAGGCTGAAGACGGCGATGCAGCAGCGCGGGCGTTTGCGTGTGAAGCCGACCCAGTATCTCGGCGATTTTCAAGGCCGTCTCCGACGCGCTCCGGGGATCGAGCTTGGCGTTGGTTTCGTTCCATTCCGCGATCAGCGAACCCAAATCGCCCGCGTCCTCCCAGGCATATTGCAAACAAGGCGGATCCGCGTGGCCGTGGATTTGTTCCAGCGCCAGTACGCCGGGCACTCGTCCATGCAGAAGGATTCGCTCCAGGATTGCCGAGTCCTGCGACTTCAAAAACGCGCGGGCCTGCGCGCCGACCAGGAAATGCAAGGCGACCGGCGCGACCTTCTCATCCCGCGGGGAGATCGCTTTCCACGTCTCGCCCGCCCCGGTCATGTCCAGTAATTCGACCAATTCCCAGTCGCCGATGTTCCACGGCCTATCGCCGGCGCCGAACCAGGGCAGGCGCGGCGGCAGCAGCGGCAGAAGATCGCGCGGACCGCCGAGCGAAAAGTTCGGCGGCGGCACGTTGCCCTGCGGTTGCGAGGGCCGGCGAAAGGCGCGACGCACGTATCCCGGAAACGCACGCAGATAGGATCCCAGGCTCTTCGCCGTTTCGCCGTCCGCCTCCAACCCGCCCAGCGCGGCGTCGACGCCGGCATCCAGATTCTCCGGCGTCGCTTGTGCCAATTCCGTCACGGCATCCCGCAATGCGGCGGCGTCGCGCTTGGCATGCCAGGCGTCCCAAAGCCCCGTCGCCAACTCTTCATTGGCGGCGATGACGACATCGCTCAGGACGCTCGAGTCCAGGGACGCGGCCAGTTGGCGCGCGAAAATCGTCAGCAGTTCTGCGGAAGCGTGCATGCCTGGTTTTTTCCTGGGGATCGAAGGACTTTATCATACCGATCCTTTTCGTCGCTGTCACCCAGCCAGTTCGCGGCCCACTTGTGGCGCCGGTATCCTACCGGCGCGATTAGGCGTATGGACTTCGTGCTTTTCCACAACGCTGGCCGGTAGAATACCGGCCCCACATAATGACGGAAATCGATTCACCACCCTCCCGCGCCGCCGCGGCCTCCTCGGCGGCCCTTCCTCGAAGAAGCCCCACTCATGCGCGTCCTGCTCACCGGCGGTTATGGCTGCATCGGCTCCTGGATCACCCGCAACCTGTTGGCACGAGGCGACCAGGTCTTTATCTATGATTTGCGCGAAGACCCCAAGCGCATGCGGCTCATCATGAGTGAAGAGCAGATTGGCGCGGTCCGTTTTTTACAAGGCGACGTCACCGACCTGCCTCGCCTGCGCTCCGCGCTGGAAACCGAAAAGATCTCCCACATCGTCCACCTCGCCGGCCTCCAAGTCCCCGTCTGCCGCGCCGACCCCCTCCTTGGCGCCAAGGTGAATGTCGAAGGCACTCTTGCCGTCTTCGAGGCGGTCAAAGCCCTGAGCACGCAAATCCAACGCCTCGTCTACACCAGTTCCGCCGCGGTCTTCGGTCCCCCGGAGGCCTATCCCAAAGGCCCCCTCGCCGACGACATCCCGCTCTTGCCCTCCACCCATTATGGCTACTTCAAGTGTTGCAACGAAGGCAATGCCCGCGTCTATTTTCAGGACAACGGCATTTCCAGCATCGGCCTGCGCCCCTGGACCGTCTACGGCGTCGGCCGCGACTTCGGCATGACCAGCGAACCCACCAAGGCCATCAAGTCGCTGGCCTTGGGCCGAAAGTACCACATCACCTACGGCGGCTGGCAAGATATGCAACTCGTCGACGATGTTGCCCGCATCGTCGTCCGCTGCCTGGAGGCGCCCTATCAAGGCGCGAAGTCGTACAACCTGCGCGGCCATGTCGTCGACCTGCCCACATTGCACAAGGCCCTCTGCGCCGTCGATCCCGCCGCCCGTCAACTCATCACGCACGGCGAAAAACAAATCCCCATCGCCTACGACCTGGATGACGCGGCCCTGCAGCGCGATCTGGGGCCCATGCATCTCACTTCGCTGGAAGACGGCATTCGCCAAACGCTCACGCACTTTCAACGTCTTCAGGCCGAAGGCCGGCTCGATACCGCCGACCTCGACGCTTGATTGAGGCGAGCCGGGCGGCGTCAGCCCCCGGAGGGAATACACGGACGCGGATCGTACACTCCGGGGGCTGACGCCGCCCGGCTCGCCCATGCGCGCCATTCCTCGCAGCCTCTCAAGCCGCG
>Ga0163144_10009688_pt1 | contig 20666 bp, 16 predicted proteins | sample OliLak19BULKMAT1_FD_123175 | JGI IMG/M metagenome (GOLD analysis project Ga0163144, IMG submission 123175) | Freshwater microbial mat bacterial communities from Lake Vanda, McMurdo Dry Valleys, Antarctica - Oligotrophic Lake LV.19.BULKMAT1 | ecosystem: Environmental > Aquatic > Freshwater >... | reverse complement strand
GCGCCGCCGCCCCGCCGCCGCCATCCCTCGCGAAATATCCCCGCCCGTCGTACGTAGAAGCGTCATGAGCACGTTCGGCAACATCATCTGGCTGATCTTCGGCGGTCTCGGCACGGCCATCGGCTACATCACCGTCGGCCTCGGCTACTGCGCGACGATCATCGGGATTCCGTGGGGCATCCAGGCGATCAAGATCGGGATCGCGTCGCTGCTGCCGTTTGGGCTCGAGGTGCGCGAGCAGCGCACGCCAGGCGGTGTGCTCGAGCTCATCGCGAATCTGATCTGGGTCGTGCTCGCCGGCTGGGCGATCGCGCTGCATCACTTGGTCTGGGCGCTGATCCTCGCGGTCACGGTCGTCGGTCTGCCGTTCGCCGCGCAGCACATGAAGCTCATCCCACTGTCGCTCTTTCCGTTCGGCAAAGAGCTGCGCTGAGCACATGCTCGGCCGATGCGACTCCTCCATGTGATGCTCCGCGTCGGCGATCTGCAGCGCTCGATCGACTTCTACACGAAGGCGCTCGGCATGACGCTGCTGCGCCGGAGCGACTATCCCGACGGCAAATTCACGCTCGCGTTTCTCGGCTACGGGCCGGAGGACGCGAGCACGGTGCTCGAGCTGACGCACAACTGGGAGACGAAGAGCTACGAGCTCGGCTCTGGCTTCGGCCACCTCGCAGTCGCTGCGTCCGACATTCACGCGGCGTGCGAGCACATCCGCGCGGCCGGCGGCACGATCACGCGCGAGCCGGGGCCGATGAAACACGGCAAGACGGTGATCGCCTTCGCCGCTGATCCCGATGGCTACAAAGTCGAGCTGATCGAACGCGCTTGAGCGCAGCTGAGCGCTCGAGAGCTGCGCTTCACCGGTAGCGGATCCCGACGCGGAAGCGCACCAGCCCGATCGGGCCGAGGATGTCGCCGGTGGCGTTCTCGAACGCGCCGCCAGGGAACAACACGCCGCCCTCGAGGCCGCCGGAGAGCACGAGATCGTCAGCGATCGGATGGTGCGCGAGCACCGCGCCGTCGAGTTCGAGGCCGAGAAAACGTGAGGTCGCCGGGCCGCCGAGGAAGTTTTGCGAGCGGGAGAGCGCGCGCTGCGCATAGGGATCGACGAAGTCGGCCGTCGCCGTCGCGACCACGGCGCCGAGGCGCACATCGAGCCAGTCGAGCGGCCGCCAGATGCCGTATGGAAAGGCGTAGGCTGCGCCGGAGACTCCGCCATTGGTCGGCAGCAGCTCGCTGCCGCGCGCAGGGCGGCCGGAGAGTCCCGGATCTTGCGCGAGCGCCGCCGAGCGCGCGGTGAACGCGGAGATCACCTCGGGGAAAAGGATCAAGCCGACGCGATGATCCGGATCGATGGTGCCCCGCCGCTGAATCGCGTCTTCACCGTTGGAATCGCCGGACGCGTAGCCAGCCTCGAGCACGACGTCGAGCACCTTGTGCGTGCGTCCGAGCTGCACGATGCCGAGCAGCTGGGTCACGTCTTGCTCGGGGAGCTCGGCAGTGCGCGCATAGGTCGTGCTGCCGATCGCAAAAGCGCCCTCCGCTGCCGCGTAGTAACGCGCGCCGTCGAGCGTCTTGCCCCAGCGCGCGAACACGTCGACGAAGGCCGCGCTGAGCGTGTCGTCGAGCGCGTTCTCCTGCCAGCGATAGGCGCCATAGGCACCGACGCGATCGAGCTCGTCGCCGTAATACGCCGCGAGCACGCCTTGGAACGCGAGCTCGTCGCGCCGATGAAAGTCCGCGAGGACGTCGGACGCGACCCAGTCGCCCGCCGCAGCGATGACGAACGGCACGTCGTTGCCGGCGGGGCGCACCGCGAAGAGCACGCGGCGCACGAGATCGCCGTAGCGATAGTCGCCAAAGACCGACGGCGTATCGCCATCGTTGGCGACCATGCCGAGCCCCCAGGAGAAGCCCATTTGACCGACACGCAACAGGCCGAACTTGCTCTGCCACTCGAGATAGAGATAGCGGAAGCGCAGGCCCGGATAGGCGTATTCGTCGCGCTGCCGCGCCTCCGGCTCGACGCCCTGCGCGAGATCACCAAACGCCACGCCGTTGAGCGCGTCGGCCTGACCAATGACGTGCAGGCCGGGCACGATCTGCAGATCCGCGCGTAGCCGCAGCCACTGCTCCGCCCACACGTTCTGCCCGAGCACAGCGCCGGCGCCCGGCAGCGGCCGCAGCGGCACATCGCCCATCACGTTGAGTCGAAACTGGTACTCGCCGCCGAGCTTGAAATAGAAGCTGGCGCTCTCGGGTGCAAGCACCACCAGCTCGTCAGGCGGCTGGGTGCGGGCCTCGTGGCGCGGCTCGACCGCGTCCACGACTGGCAACATCGCTGCATCGTCGGTCGCGATCACGGCATCGCCATCGGGACTCAGCGCGCCCAAAGCGGGGCCGCCGCCTGCCGCATCCACGTCGCTGCTCGGTACGGCGGCGTCGCCGACGATGGCGTACGGAGTGGCACCGTCGAGCGTCGTAGTGGGCACACCGGCGTCGAGCACCTGCGCGTGGGCCGTCGCGAACAGGAGCGATGACGCGAGCGTGATTGCCGCGTGGACAGCGAACGTCAGAGAAGAGCGGGCCATATCCATCCTCCGAGTAGCCAGCGACTTTCGCGATGCCACCCCGGCGGCGCGGATGGTACACTCCGCTCGGCGCGGCAGGGCCCATTTTTCCCCCGGGCGCCAAACCCACCGATGCGGATTCGACCGGCACTGGCCTCTTCTCTCGTGGTGCTCGCCGCAGGTGCGCTCGGCGCATCGTGCGATGGCGGTGGCGCTCCCCCAAGCTGGCGTGCGACGCCCGCCGGCAACGGTCCGCGCGTGATGTGGGACCTGAACGCCGAGTCGCTGCCGGTGATCCCGATGCCGAACGACACGGCGACCTGGCCGGATCCGACCTCGCCGACCGGACGCCGCATCAACGCGACGATGGTCGTGCCGACGCACCTCGAGCGGCGCACGCGTGAGCTCTTCAATCAGCTCGATGGCTGGGGCACCTTCGCGCCGATCTCGGTCGCGTTCGAGGAGCCGCTCGACCTCGCCGAGCTGTTCGCGCGGCAGGGCGGCGCGGACAATTTTCACGCGAGCGACTTCCCCGAGCACGCCGTCTATCTGATCGACATGGAGACGGGCCTGCCTGTCCCGCTCGATCTGAACAGCGGCAATTTCCCGTACGGCGTCACCCACACGGACCAATATTTCGAGAACGATCCGCGCAGCACCGAGTCGAATCTTTTGTTCGAGACGGTGGAAGAAGACGCGAACGGCAATGGCATCCTCGATCCCGGCGAAGACAAAGACTACGACGGCGTGCTCGATCACCCGAACACGCTCGATGGACAGCTCGGCGCCAACGCGACCGAAACCTACGATCGGATGGCGTGGTTCTACGAGCGCGAGACCAACACGCTGATCGTGCGCCCGCTGTTGCCGCTGCGGCAGCGCACGACGTACGCCGTCGTGCTCAGCGATCGCCTGCGCGGCGCGAGCGGAGAGCCGGTGCGCTCGCCCTTCGACGACGTGCATCACGTGCGACAGCATCAGGCGCTCGAGCGACTGCCGGCGCACCTCGCCGCGCATCCGGAGCTCTACGGCTCGCTCGCGACGAGCGGCTGGAACGGCGTCGCGTTCGCGTGGACATTCACCACGCAGTCGGTGACCAGCGACCTCGACGCGATTCGCGAGGGCCTCTACGGCCGCGGCTCGATGGCGCGCCTCGCCGAACAATTCCCGAGCGACGCGGTGCCACTGCCGATGCAGGGCGGCAATGACTGCGGCGCGCCCACCGGCACGGCGTTCATCGCGCCCGGCGACTCGTTCCGCGCCGGCATCCGCGAGCTCGCGACCACCGCGCTCGGCCTATCTCCCGAGGCCACGGACATCTTGGTCGCGAGCTACGCCTCGCTCGGCCACGTCGTGACCGTATTGATCGAATCGCCTTATTTCTTCGCAGATCCCGAGCACGAAGATCTCGAAGACGTGTTCGACATGGACTACCGCACGGGGCGCGCGCGGGTGACGCGCGAGACCCTGACGATGACGATGTACATCCCGCGGCAGGACGCTACGCACCGGCAGCCGTTCGCGCCGGTGATGTACATGCACGGCCACGGCAGCAACGCGGCCGAGGTGCTCAGCTACGCAGGACTCGTGCTGCAGCACGGCAACGCGCTGGTCACGATCAACGCCCACGGCCACGGCATCGAGACGGACGCGCTGACGCGCTCGGCGGTGCGCACCGCGCTCGGTCGCTCGTGCCTGCTCGGAATGGGCAACGCGTTCCTCAGCGGCCGCGCGCGCGACCTCGATGGCGATGGCGGCTTCGACAGCGGCGCCGACTTCTGGACGGCGTACATCTTTCACACGCGCGACTCGGTGCGTCAGACCGTCGTCGACGAGCTGCAGGCGCTGCGTGTGCTGCGCTCTTTCGACGGCCGCCTCGCGAAGCCGCGCTCGCTCGCGCTGCGCGGGCCCAACGTCAACGCCGACGCGGAGATGATGAACTTCGACGGCGACTACGACGGCGACGGCGTCGCTGATCCGGCGGGCGACTTCGATGGCGACGGCACGCCGGACCTTGGCGGACCAGGCGTGCAATACGGCATGGCCGGCGGCTCGCTCGGCGGCATCATCACCGGCGTGGTCGCCAGCGTAGAGCCGATGGTCACCACATCGGTGCCAGTCGTCGGCGGCGCAGGTCTCGCCGATGTCGCCATTCGCACCGAGAACGGCTCCGTACTCTCGGCGATGATCTTGCGCATCGTCGGGCCCCTCATCGTCGGCCAGCCGAGCGCGGGCGGCGACAACTCGAGCTGCCCGGTCGGCGATGTCTCGCTGGCGATCCACGCGACGGCGCTCGACAAGAACGTCCTCACCGAGTTCGCCTGCCTGCCCGCCGCAGAGCTCAGCGCGGAAGACGTGCTGCTCGTGCGCAATACGAGCAACGGCGAGGTCGCGTGCAGCGGTGTGACCAACGACGCGCTCGGTCGCTTCCGCGTGTCGGTGCCGTCCGATCCCGACGATCGCTTCAGCGTCGAACTCTATCGCGGCGCACGTCCGGTGACGAAATTCGGCGAATGCACCTTCATGGACTCGCGCGCGCCCGATCGGGTGATCGACACCTGGGAGGTGAGCAACGGCAGCGGCGCCAACGCGTGCGCGTCGTGCGCGAAGTTCCTGCGCCGCACTTGGAACGCGGGCGATCCGCTGGTCTCGCCGGCCGCCGGCTTTGGTCGCGTCCGCCAGACACCGGAGTTCCGCCGGCTGGCGATGCTCGCGCAGATCGGCCTCGAGAGCGGCGACCCGGTGAACTACGTCGGTCGCGTCTTTCTCGATCCGGTCGTCACGCAAGACGCGCCCGCAGTGGCGCACAACATCCTCGTCACGCACACCGACGGCGATCCGAACGTCGTCATCTCTACCGGCTACAACATGGCGCGCGTCGCCGGCGTGTTGCCGTTCTTGCCGCCGGACGCGCCGCCACATCTGGCGAACTTCCGCGCGCCGGCGAGCTTTCGCACCACACATCCAGGCTTTGACTCGCCGAACGATGTGCTGCTCGCGAATCACGCGATCGAGGCGCTGCCCCGCCTGCAGCGGCACCCGGTCGCCGGCGGCGAGACCTTCCTCGTCGACGTCGACGGACTCGCTGAGGGGCGCGCCACCTTCGCGAGCAACGGCGAGGACCAAGCACCGCCCGACATGGGCGGCGTTCTGCCGGTGAGCGTCACGCCGCCGCTGCGCTGGTCGCGACGCTCGCGGCCGATGACGAGCGCCGACGACGATGTGTGGACGTACGCGGTGGGCGAGCCGAGCTCCGGCGTGATCAGCCCGTACGTACAGCCGGCCGGCATCCACGGCTTCTCGGAGATCTACGACCCGACGCTCGGCTTCGACATGGCGGTCTACATGTTCAACATGGTCGGCCGCTACACCAGCACCGACGGCACCGACATCCCGTACCTGAGCGACCCGAGCGGTCATCACTGCCTCGAGGACTCGAGCTGCGCGTACATCTCGCGCTGAACGAACGTCAGTCGACGCGCGCCGAATCCTCCGTATAGTCGCCCTCCCATGTCCGACGTACGCGTTCGCTTTGCCCCGTCGCCGACGGGTTATCTGCACATCGGCGGTGCTCGCACCGCTCTCTTCAACTGGCTCTGGGCGCGCAAGGTCGGAGGCAAATTCATCCTCCGCATCGAAGACACGGACCTCGCGCGCAACACGCCGGAGAGCGTGCAGGCGATCTTCGACTCGATGAAGTGGCTCGGCCTCGACTGGGACGAAGGCCCCGGCGTCGGCGGGCCAAACGGCCCGTATTTTCAGTCGCAGCGCCTCGCGACCTACCGCGAGCAGAGCGAGAAGCTGATCCGCAGCGGCCACGCTTATCGCTGCTACTGCACGAAGGAAGAGCTCGCCGCGGCGCGCGCCGCGCACGAGGCGACCGGCACCAAGCAGGCGTTCCGCTATCCGGGCACCTGCCGCAAGCGCACCGATCAGCCGGATCTGCCGTTCGTCGTGCGCTTCCGCGCGCCGACCAGCGGTGTCACCGGCTGGGTCGATCTCGTGAAGGGCCGCATCGACGTCCCGAACGACGCCCAGCAGGACTTCATCTTGCTGCGCAACGACGGCGTGCCGCTCTACAACTTCGGCGCGGCCGTCGACGACATGACGATGGACATCAACCTCGTCGCGCGCGGCGATGATCATGTCGTCAACACGCCGCCGCAGATCCTGATCTACGAGGCGCTCGGCTATCGCGTGCCGAACATCGCGCACCTGCCGATGATCCTCGCGCCGAGCGGCGAGAAGCTGAGCAAGCGCCACGCCGCGGTCAGCGTCATGGAGTACGACGAGCTCGGCTATCTGCCGGACGCGGTGATCAACTATCTGGCGCGGCTCGGCTGGTCGCACGGCGATCAAGAGATCTTCACGCGCGCAGAGCTGATCGAGCACTTCGGCTGGGACCACTGCGGGCACACGCCCGGCAAATACGACGTGAAGAAGTTCCTCTACGTACAGACCGAGCACCTGCGCGCGCTCGACGACACAAAGATCGCGAAGCAGGCGCAGCCGTTCCTTGCTAAGCGCGGCCTCGACGTCGCAGCCGATGACGCGCGCCTGCCTGCGGCGATCAGCACGGTGAAGACCCGCGCGCAGACCTTCGTCGACGTCGCCGACATGGTCGATTTCTTCTTCCGCGAGCCGCCCGAGCTCGACGCGAAGGCGAAGGACAAATTTCTCGTCCCAGCGAACGCTCAGCGTCTCGAGGCGCTGGCCAATCTCGTGAAGGGCACGACGCCTTTCGATCGCGCGACGCTCGACGCGAAGGTGACCGCGTGGCTCGCGGCAGAGGGCCTGCAGATCAAGGACGTCGCGCAGGCCGCGCGCGTCGCGCTCACCGGCCGCACGCAGAGCCCCGGCCTCTACGAGCTGATGGAGGTGCTCGGCGAAGAGCGCACCGTCGCGCGGCTGCTGCGCGGTCACGCGCTCGCGCTGGGCAGCTGATGGCGACGGCGAAAAAGCGCTTGCCGCGCACGACCGCGCGCGCCGCCGAATCCGTCGTCACAGCGGACGACGACTTCCTCACGACGCTCGCCGACCTCTGGCCAAAGCGCTTCTTCGTCGACTCGTGGAACGTGCTCGACGCCGAGGCCGCGGCAGAGCGCAGCGCGCGCGCGGAGCGCAAGGCCGGCTACGACTGGCGCCCGCTCATCGCGCTCGTCGTCGGCGCGCTGATGCTCACCGCGATGGAGTACTTCGGCCATCGACCGACGTTTTTGAAGCTGCTCAAATCGCTGATCGAGAGCAACGGTGAGCAGAGCATCTGGGCCGAGGCGCGCGACTCGAAATTCTTCGAGCTGTTCACCTTCGTCTATTGGTCCGGCTGGCGCGTGCTCGGCTACTTCATCATTCCGGCGCTGGTCGTGAAGCTCGCGTTCAAGGCGCCGCTGAGCGAGTACGGCCTGCGCGGAAAAGGCTTCTCCAAGCACCTGTGGGTGTACGGCGTCTTTTACTGCATTGTCGTCGTATTCGTGGTCGGCGTCAGCTACACGGAGTCGTTCTCGAGCCACTATCCGTTCTACGACCTCGCCTCACGCTCGTGGGCGGACCTCGCGATGTGGGAAGTGCTCTACGCCGCGCAGTTCTTCTCGCTCGAGTTCTTCTTCCGCGGCTTCTGGCTGCGCGCCTGCAAGACGCAGTTCGGCTCTGGCGCGATCCTCGCGATGATCGTGCCCTACTGCATGATCCACTACGGCAAGCCGCTACCCGAGACGCTCGGCGCGATCTTCGCCGGCATCGCGCTCGGCACGCTGGCGATGCGCACCCGCTCGATCTGGGGCGGCATCCTGATTCACGTCGGCATCGCGGTCAGCATGGACGTCGCCTCGCTTCTGCAGAAGGGCGGCCTGCCCAAGGTGCTGTGGCCAGAGTGAGACGCGCACTCACCCCCGTGAGCGCGCAGCGCTGGCCTCTCCGATCCCGCAGCGTGTAGGCTGAGGCTGCTTGGGAGAATTCCTCGCAGCTGTCGCCTTCAGAGACGTAGCGCCCGATGTCGTGGCCGCTGCGATCCGCGACTATTGCACCGCGAGCGGCGTCGGCGCTGCGCTGCTTCCGCCGGACGAGCCAGACTTCCGCTGTGACGCGCTGGTGTGTGCGCCCGATGGGCGCTTCACGCGCGTGCTGCTGCCACCGTACTTCAACGCCCACGACTTCGCGCTCGCGGCCTCGCTGAGCGCGTCGCTCGGCACCTTGGTGTCGTCGATCCACGTCTACGACGGCGACTACTGGGCGCATGCCGCGTGGGATCACGGCGCGCTCGTCGATCGCTTCGCGTCGATGCCGGACTATTTTGAGCCCGACGATCGCGGGGCGCAGCGCGCACGCTGGCGCGGCGATGCGACCAAGCTCGCGCGCATCTTCGAGGTCGCGCCGGAGACGCTCGCGCCGTATTTCGTGCACCTCGACGTGAGCCACGAGCAGTCGCCGATCGGCAAGGCGTTCGCTGACGACGAATTCGATCGCGACGAGACCTGGGTGCATGCGGACTTCTGGCGGCGCCTCGGGATCCACTATCCGGAGACGTTCGAGACCGAGATCCTCGTGCGCCTGGACGAAGACTTCCTCGGCCGCCTGCCGACCGGCGACGAGAACGATCTCTGAGCGCTCGCGTCGTCAGGGCGTGGTGACGAGCTGCGGCAGGCTGTGCGCCGCCTCATCGCCCGCACCAAGCGCGCCGTAAGCATTGCGGCCCCAGCAGCGGATACGTCCGCTCGCGAGAAATGCGCACGATCCTTCCGACATCGAGGCGAGCGAAACCGCGCTGTCGACGCCGACCGCCTGCACCCACGTGAGCGAGCAGTCCGTTCCGTCACTGCACCCGCCGTGATCGCCGACACCATCGCCGAGCTCCCACTGCCCATTGCCGCCAACACACCAGACCGTGCCATCGCGTCGGCGGGCACAGGTGTGATAGGCGCCGCCGCTGACCTCGACGACGTCGGTGATCGACATGATGCGCTGCGGTCGGGTGGCACTCTCGCGCAGGCCGGTGCCGAGCTCGCCCCGCGTTCCGCGGCCCCAGCAATAGAAGGAGCCGAGCCGGTCGACGGTACAGTTGTGGTGCGCTGCGGCAGCAAACGCCGTGGGTGCGCGCGGCAGCAGCGCGAGCACCGGGCGCGAGCGCGGGAGCGTGTCGCCGACGCCGAGCTGACCGTAGATGTTGTCGCCCCAGCAGTAGACCTCTGCGCCGGTCGACGCGCAGGTGTGTGCGGCGCCTGCACGCACGAAGACTACGCCGCGCAGCGAAGCGGCCGTGCCCGGCCCGCGGACGAGCACCGGCACGGAGGAGCCAGCCGTCGACGTGTCGATCCCGAGCTGCCCACCGTCGTTCGAACCCCAGCAGCGCAGCTCACCCGACGAGAGGCGCGCGCAGGTATGTCGCTCGCCCGCGCTCACCTCGACGACGCCGTCGAGCATCACTCGCGTCGGCGTGTCGCGGTCGATCGCGTCGCCCACCCCGAGCTGGCCGTACGCGTTGCTGCCCCAGCAGAAGAGCGCGCCAGTCGAGTCGAGCGCGCAGACGTGCAAATAGCCGCCCGCGGCCTGAACGACGTTGGTCAGCGGCACCGCGACGGGCCGCGACCTTGTGGCCACTCCGCTGCCGTCGCCCACCTGCCCGTATCCGTTGCTGCCCCAGCAGACCAGCCCGCCGCGCTCGCGTGCAGCGCACCCGCCAAAGCCGTGCGTGGCCACGCGAATCGCGTCGTCGCAACGCTCGGCGACACACGACCAGATGCATCGCTCACACCGATCGCCGCCGAGGTCCGGAGCGCCTCCCGCGTCCATGCCACCGTCGCCGACGCCGCCATCGAGAGCCGCACCGCAGGCTCCATCGTCGACCGCGCCATCACAGTCGTCGTCGCGCCCGTTGCACGTCTCGGCGACCGTTGGGCTCACCGCCGACGAGCGATCGTCGCAGTCGAATGGCACGACGGCATATCCCGCGGGCGGCGCGCACGAGAGTGAGGTGGGCGCGCTCGGATCGCCGAATCCATCGCCATCGAGATCGCGATACCAGGGGATCGCAATCGACGCCTCGTCGACGAGGCCGTCGCAGTCGTTGTCGATCGCATCGCAGATCTCCTGCGCCGAGCGGAAGCCGACATCCGCGCGCGCGTCATCGCAGTCGCTCGCACACTCGAGCGTGCCAGTGCTCCTCAGCGCGCAACACGCGCTCGACGCCGCGCCATCGCCGTCCGAGTCGAGGTCGCCGAACGTGTCGGAATTGCAGTCCTCGTCGTGACCTACGCTGTCGCAGACCTCCGGGGCGCCTGGAAAGCGCGTGGCGTCGGCGTCGTCGCAGTCAAAGCCGCCACAGTCGCTCGACGCGTGGCCGTCGCCGTCGTCGTCTGCGCAGCTGGCGAGATCAGATCCGCCGTCGACCGGAAGCGCGAGGTCCGCCGTGCCGAGCTCCAGCGTGCCGAGATCGATCGCGCCGAGATCGCGGACTCCGCCGTCGTCACCACAGCCGTTGAGGAGCAGTACGACGAGTAGAGCGAGAAGCCGTCGGGCGCGGTTCATGTGCCGGAAGGTGGCACGATCTGACACGCCGCGTCAGCGATCGACCTCGTATGACGAGGTAGGACAATGAAGTACAACTTTCAGACAATTGACCCCGGCGCGCGCGCGTAGGGTGCCGGCCATGGACGTCGTCATCATCGCTCTGTACCTGGTCGTGCTGTCGATCCTCGCGGTGTACGGCTTTCACCGTGCGCACCTGCTGTTCCTCTACTGGAGGCACCGCAAGTCCGCGCCGAAGCCGATGTCGACGTTCGAAGACCTGCCGCGCGTCACGGTGCAGCTGCCCATGTTCAACGAGATGTACGTGGCCGAGCGCCTGATCGAGGGCTGCACGGACATCGACTATCCGAAGGACAAGCTCGAGATTCAGGTGCTCGACGACTCGACCGACGAGACGCAGCAGATCGCCTCGGCGAAGGTCGCCGATCTCGTGTCGCGCGGCTACGACGCGACCTATATCCACCGCACCGATCGCACGGGCTACAAGGCCGGCGCGCTCGAGGCCGGGCAGCGGATCGCGAAGGGCGACTTCTTGCTGGTGTTCGATGCCGACTTCGTGCCGACCAAGGGCATCGTGAAAGAGCTCATCCACTACTTCACCGACCCGAAGGTCGGCATGGTGCAGGCGCGCTGGGGCCACCTGAACCGCGACTATTCGATGCTCACGCGGGTGCAGTCGATGATGCTCGACGGTCACTTCGTGATCGAGCACATCGCGCGCAACCGCTCGGGCCGCTTCTTCAACTTCAACGGCACCGCGGGCATCTGGCGCAAGGCCTCCATCGTCGACGCCGGCGGCTGGCAGCACGACACGCTCACCGAGGACATGGACCTCAGCTTCCGCGCGCAGCTGCGCGGCTGGCAGTTCATCTACGTGCCTGACGTCATCGCGCCGGCCGAGATCCCCTGCGAGATGAACAGCTTCAAGGGCCAGCAGTTCCGCTGGGCGAAGGGCTCGGCGCAGACGGCGAAGAAGCTCCTGCCGCTGGTGCTGCGCTCGAAGATCCCGTTCTTCGTCAAGGTCGAGGCGGTCTTTCACCTCACCAACAACTTCGCGTACCTGTTCCTCGTGATCCTCGCCGCGCTGCAGCTGCCGAACATGCTGCTGCGCCGCACGATGGACCGCCCGGAGCTGCTGCTGCTCGACGTGCCGCTGTTCATCGCGACGAGCGGCAGCATCGTCCTCTTCTACGTGACCTCGCACCACGTGCTCTACAACGACATCTGGGAGGGGCTGCGCCGCCTGCCGATGACGATGGCGCTCGGCATCGGCCTGTCGATCAACAACGCCCGCGCGGTGATCGAAGGCCTCATCGGCAAGGACAGCGAGTTCGTCCGCACGCCAAAGCACGGCATCGTGAAGCGCACCGAGGGCTGGTCGAAGAAGAGCTACAAGGCGGGCAAGACTTTTGCGACGCTGGTCGAGATCGCCTTTGGCCTCTACTTCGTCGCGACCATCGCCATCGCCGTGATGACCGGCTCGTGGACGAGCATCCCGTTCCTCGTGCTGTTCGTCGTCGGCTTCCTCTACGTCGGCTCGCTCTCGCTCTACCAGAGCCGCTGAGCAGGCGGGCGCTGAACGGCGCCGCTAGCGAGCGCGCCGCGTCACGACAGGCAAAAAGCCACGAGCTCGCGCTCGTGGCTTTTTGTTTTCGCCTCAGAAGCGGTCGCGTGCCGCACGAAGTACGTCGACCGAGGTGACGATGCCGACGAGCGCGCCTTTGGCATCGACGACCAAGACCGCGCTCACGTGCGCGTCGAGCATCGTGTCGATCAGCGCGGCGATCGAGGTCTCCGCGCGCACCGTCACCGGCTCTCCCTCGAGGATCGACGAGACCGGCGCGTCGAAGCGATCGCTCGGCGACGGCGGGATGCTGCCTAGATCCGCTGCCATCGCGCCCTCGAGGCGGCGCAGGTCACGATCGGAGATGACGCCGATCGGCTTCTTGCCGCGCAGAATCGGCAGATGACGCACGCCATGCTCGCTGAACAACGCCATCGCCTCGCCGAGCGTCGCGTCTTCGGCGAGCGTCACGACCTCACGTGTCATCAGGTCAGCGGCGTTCACAAAAGGCTCTTTACACGCACTGCGCCGACCGCGGTAGTCGCGGTCGGCGAGCGTGAAGATGGAGGACGTGCTCAGGTCGAGGTGGCGCAGGCCAGCACCGGCGCGCACGCTGGCGAAGTGAACGCGGCGCACGGATTGGCGTCGGCGCCCTCGAAGCAGGCCTCGACATCACCGACGGTCGCAGCGCAGCCAGAAGGGGGCGACCCGACGCTCGTGACGCACTCGCTCGAGGACACCGGACCGAATGCGAACCCGCCGTCGCACGAGACCTCGGGGCCCGCGGTGAGCGCGGCGACGTAGTCGCACAGCGAGCTGGCCTCTGCGGCCGAGAGCGAACTCACCAGTCGGCCTGGGGCGACTCCAGAGCCGCTGCCGGCGTCAGTCGGCGGCGTGAAGACCATCCCGCTGCGCCGATCGCCTGGTGTGTTGCACGCCGCGAGAGCGAGGATGGCGAGCGTGGTGAGCATCAGGCGAGTCGACATGGGTAGCCTCGGGAGAACAGCGGGGTTGATCGCGGGGCGTAGACCATACAGTTCAACGGCAGATGCCGTCGATGCACGCCTGACCGGAGGTGCACTGCGCGGCCGAGCTGCAGTCGGAAGTGACCTCGTTGGTCGTCAGGCAGTAGTTGTCGGCGCCGCAGAAGTTGAACTGAACGTCGAACATCGCGCAGGTCGCGCTGGTGTCACACGGCGTGCGGCAGACGCCACCGATACACGGTCGGCCCGGCGCGCACATCGCGTTGCTGGTGCAGAACGGGCTCGGTCGCGTGTCGGGGCGGCAAACACCGGCGGCGCAGTAGCGGCCGGTGCCACACATCGCGTCCGTGGTGCAGCCGTCGTAGCAGCTCGAGTCGATGCAGACGCGGCCCGCGCCACAGGCTGCGTCGTTGGTGCACATGCCGGGGACCGGCGAAATCGCGACGCACGCGCCGTTCGCTTCGTCACAGGTGAAGCCGGCGCCACACATCGCGTCGGCGGTGCAGCCGGTGGTGCACTGCTGATTCACGCAGATGCGAGAAGCGCCGCACTCGAAGTTGAACTGGCAGGTGTCGACGTCCGCGCGGCAGCTGCCGGCGACGCAGGCTTGGCCGCTCGGGCATGGATTCGTCGCGCTGCAAGCAGGCTCGGGGGCGCTGACGCAGGTGCCGTCGCGACACACCAGCGACGCGTCGCCGCAGTCGGAGTTGCGCGTGCAAGTGCCCGGCATCGGCTCGGGGATCGGCTCTTGCGGCGCGGCGCACACGCCCGCGCGGCAGATCGTGCCCTCGGGGCAGTCGGCGTCTGCGGCGCACTCGGCAGCGCAGCCGAGGGACGTGCAGACCGTGGGCGCCACACACTCGAAGTCGCCGCGACACGTGGGCCGCGTGGGCGGATCGAGCAGACGACAGCCGACGCCGTCACAGCGGTAGCAGCCGCTTGCGTCGCAGTAATAGTCTTCCTGCGCGCAGCCAGAGCTGACGGCGACACCGAGCGCCGCGAAGGCGAGCAGAGCGATGCGCAGCGCGTCACGTGAACGAAAGGAAAGCGTGCGGAGGGGAGCGGTCATGGATCCTCGCTTCGGGTGCATCGCCACTGCCTCGCAGGATGCTGCGCAGCGGGTTCGTCACTGCTCAGCATGATGCTGCGCAGGGGGTCGTCGTCGTTACGTAGATCAGGATTCGTGCCAGCCGTCCGTCGTCGCCGAGCTGCACATCGTGAGCGATTTTCGAGGGATGCGCGAGCCGCTGTGACCCTCCGTTCACGCCTCGATCCGTGAACGCGCTGTCCGCGAGCCGAGTGCTAGCATCGCCGCGTGACACCGGCCGCCGAGCACTGGATCGCTGCGATCGCGCTGTTCTCAGCGGCGGCGATGGGCTGTGCGGGCAGTGGCGCTTCAGGCGCAACAACACCACCACCGAGCGCGACGCTCGCGGCCTGGGCGCGCGCGGTCGCCGACGACGACATCGCCGGCGCGTGGGCGCTGCTCGACGCAAAGGCGCGCGAAGGCGTCGACGAGGCGCGCTTCCGCGTGCTCTTCGCCGAGAACCGCGCGGAGCTCACCGCGCAGGCGCAGGCGATGGGCACGCGAGCAGCAGCACCGGTGACGGCGCAGGCGCGCGTCGCGCTCGTCGATGGCGAGGTCGTCGTGCTGGTGTTGGAAGAGGGCGCGTGGCGCATCGAGGGCGGTGTGCTCGACGCGCCCGGCCTCCGCACCCCGGAGGACGCGGTGGCCTCGCTGAGGCGCGCGCTGCAACGACGCAGCCTTTCGGGCGTGCTGCGGGTGTTGGCGCGGAGCACGCGCGGCGACGTCGAGGCCGAGCTCGCGCGGCTGCTCGACGCGACCGAAGATCCGGCCGATCTGTCCATCGAAGTGCAGGGCGACAGCGCCGAGGTCCGCCTCACTGGTGGCGCACGGATCCGCTTGGTGCGCGAGTCCGGCGAGTGGCACGTCGTCGACGTCGATTGAGTCGACCGCGTATGAAATGTCTGCGCTGCGAGCGTGGTTGCGTCGCGATGACGCCGCCGCCAATCCCGCTCACGCTCGCTGCGTGTCTCGCTTTTGCCGCGTCGATGCTCTTCGCCCCGCCGCTGCGCGCGCAGCACACGCCGCGCTTTCACCTGGTCGATGCGCGCACTGGCGGAGCCGCTCAGCCGGCGATCCCCGATGAGGCGACGTTCGTGCTCACTACTGCGCAGCTCGTCGCCGTCAGCGGACGACTGCCACCCGCGGAGTCGCGCGTAGTGGTGCCGACGATGCGTGCCGCGTATGCGCGTCTGCTGCGCGACGAGGGCGCTGTGCCCTCGCCGTGGACGGCCGAGCCACCAGGCCCAATGCTCGTCATCGAGCCGCCGCGCGCCGCACCGAGCAGCGTCGGGATCGTCTTCTTGCATGGCGCAGGTGGCAGCTTCGCGGTGCAGTGCAGCTGGCTCGCACGCGCCGGCGCGCGCCTGAACGCGCGCACGGTGTGTCCGTCCGCCGGACGTGAAGCGCGCTGGACCGCCGCCGCCGATCGCGCGGAGCTCGACCGCGCGATCGCGTATCTGCGTGCGCACGGTGCGACACACATTTACGTCGCAGGCCTGTCGAACGGCGCGGTCGGCCTCAGCCGACTCGCACAGCGACTCGCGCGCACCATCGACGGCTTCATGCTGATCTCCGGCGCTGCTGCGGGCACCCGACCGACGCGCCGCCCAACTCTCGTCATCCAGTCACGCGACGATCACATGACGCCGCCGCGGCTCGCGCGCGCCTACGTGCGCGGAGCGGGTCGGCACGTGCGCTATGTCGAGCTCGACGGTACCCACTTCGTATTCGCGGAGCGCACCGACGCGCTCTGCACGGCGATCGCCGACTGGCTCGACGCGCAACAGCGCTGAGACTCGCGGACGCACAGCGCACGCGAACGCCGCTTCAACCAAAGCGCGCGAGGTACGCGTCGAGGTCGACCTTTTTGCGCGTGTTGACCGAGCTCATCGAGCGCACGACGCCGTAGATCGCTCGCTCTGGCCATGGCCGATCGTAGCGACCCATCACCCAGCTGATGCCCGCATAGGAGCTCGGGTCGCGTCCATCGACGGCGTATTTGTTGTTCAGCTCGATCAAAATCTCGAACGCCGCGCGCGGGCTCTCCGCCCACTCGAGGATCTTCTTGCCCCACAACATGCGTAGATAATTCTGAATCCGTCCCTCGCGCACCAGCTCGCGTTGCGCGGCATTCCACAGCGGATCGTGGGTGTGCGCGGCCTCGAACGCCTCGAGTCCGTAGACCGATGGGCGCGGATCGGCGGCGTGTTTCTCGAGCGTCGCGCGGGCCCACGGCGGTAGAGCGTCGTAAGAGTCGTAGTCGGCGCGGAAGAACGTCGTGTTCAGCGACACCTCACGCCACGTGACGAGCTCGTCGAAGAACGACTCCGCAGCCTCGCTCATGCCCCAAAAGCCGCGCGCTTGCGCAGTGACACGACCGCTGACGCGCTCCGGGGACCAGTCCTCGTGCTCGGACAGCGCAGCGAAGACCTCGTGCGCGGAGACGTTGCCGAAGTGCAAATATGGCGACAAGCCGCTCGCGGAGTCCGCGGCCGGATTGTTGCGCTCGGTGTAGCGTGCAAGGCGCGCGTCGATGAACTGTGCGAGCCGCGCGCGCGCCGCGGTCTCGCCGCCGCGATACGGGACAGGCAGAACGCCGTGATCGATCGGCAGCGCGGCGAGCGCGGCCGCTTCACCGGCGAGCAGCGCGGGTGTCGCCATCGGAAAGCGCGCGCGCACGTCCGCCGGCAGCTGCGCGAGCCGCGCAAGTGGCGCCTTCTTGAGCGCAGCGAGCGGATCCGCGAGCGGCACCTCCGCGAGGTGCGGCAGCAGCGACTTCTGCAGCTGGCGGCGAAAGTCGAACGCGCGGTCGTAGGCGCGCGGTGCGGCGCGCAGCGGCAGCAGGCCATTGCCGTCGATCTGCTCGACGCGCACCGGGCTCTGCGCCGCGGCCGCAGCGACCATGCGCGGCAAGAAGAAGCACGGGAACTCGTCGGTGACGACGACGCACGCGCGCGCGCCGAGCGCAGCGAGGAGGCCCTTCCCTGCGCCGATCTGCGGCTCGACGTAGGGGCAATAAGTGATGCCTGCAGCGGCGAAGCGCGGCCCGTGCTCCGCCATGCCGTCGAGCACGAAGCGGTGCATTCGATCGCTCGCCCAGCGATAGCCGACGCGCAGCGGCTCGAGCACGAGCAGCGGCTTGCCGAAGTGCCGCGCGTACTCGATCGCGCGCTCGAGCGCGAAGCTGGTGCGCGTGCGGCGCGCGGCGATCATCCAATAGAGCACGTAGTCGGCGTCAGGCCGCAGCGGCGCCGCGTTGACATCGTTCACGCGTAGCTGTGGAACGCGGCTGCGCATCGGGGCCGGTCGTTGGGTCGTCGGGAGGCGACGGCAACTGGCCAAGTCGATGCCGCGAGCGTTAGCATCGGCCGCATGCGCGCCTACGCCTCCCTGCTCGCAATCGCTCTCTGTCTCGCTCCGGCCCTCGCGCACGCGGCGATCTACCGTGTCGGCCCGAGCGCCGCGGCGGACTTCCGCCAGCTGACGGAGCTGCCCGCGCTCGGACCGGGTGATCTGGTCGAGGTGGAAGGTGGTGCCGACTACAACGGCGGCGTGATCTTCAACATCGACTCCGACGGCACCGTCGCGATGCCCGTGGTGATTCGCGGCCTGGTGGCAGGCGGCGTGGCGCGCCCGCGGATCGTCGGTGGAGCGAACAACACCATCGAGCTCCAAGGTGATCACTACGTGCTCGAGAACCTCGACGTCTCCGGCGGCGCGCGGCGCTGCGTCTATCACCACGCCAACGACATCACCGTGCGCGACAGCGTCGTTCACGACTGCCCCCGACAAGGCATCCTCGGCGCGGACAACGACTCTGGCTCGCTCACGCTCGAGCGCGTCGAGGTGCATCACTGTGGCGAGGGCACGCAGAACCACCAGATCTACATGGCCACGGACGAGGTCACGTACCCCGGCTCGGTGTTCCGTATGCAACATTGCTGGATTCACGATGCCAATGGCGGCAACAACGTGAAGTCGCGCGCCGAGCGCAACGAAATCTACTCGAACTGGCTCGAAGGGGCCTTTTACCACGAGCTCGAGCTGATTGGCCCCGATCCATCGGGCGGAGTCGACGAGGCCGAAGCGCGTGAAGACTCCGACGTCGTCGGAAACGTGTTGGTCAAGCGCGGCAGCAACGAGGGATTTTCGGTCGTGCGCTTCGGCGGCGATGGCACCGGTCAGAGCCAAGGACGTTATCGCTTCGCGTTCAATACGGTCATCGTCGCGCCTGGCTCGGGCGCCGCGGTGTTTCGGCTGTTCACCGCGCTCGAGAGCGTCGAGATGCACAGCAACGTATTTGCGATGCGCGGTGGCGGAAGCGTGAATTTGCTCCGCGAGGTCGAGGCCGAGTGGGTGCGCGGGCGACTGGTGAGCGGCACCAACAACTGGGTCTCGACCGGCTCGACCAACGTGCCGACCGAGTGGACTGGCACGCTGATGGGCGCCGATCCTGGCTTGGTCGAGATCGACGATCTCGCGGCGCTCGATCCGGGCCCCGCGAGCATGAGCAGCGCCGTGGTCGACAACGGCCTCGCACCGCCGCCCGCGTTCGCCACCGCGCCGTTCCCGTCGCCGCTCGACGTGCCCACGACGTCACCACTGCACGCGGCGGGGAGCCTGCCGCGCGCGCTGGTCGGTACGATCGATCGCGGCGCGTACGAGTTCGGCACGCCGTCGCCTGCAGTGGACGCAGGCGTCGTGCCGGGCGTCGATGGCGGCCTCGTCGGCGACACCGACGCTGGCCCGGGCTTCGACGGCGGGCCGAACTTCGATGGGGGCCCGAGCTTCGACGCCGGTCGTATGGACTCCGGCCGCGTCGACGCAGGCGGAACCATCACTCCGCCAAGCGACGACGGCGGATGCGGCTGTCGCGCCACTGGGCCACGACGACACGACGGTCTGCTCATCGGCTCGCTATTCGTACTCGCGCTCGCGCTGCGGCGCCGAGCGCGTCGCTAGGTGCGACTCGATCGGTGGGTCAGAAACTCCCAGTGCATCTCGGCGCCGACGGGCTGAGCATGCAGTCTCCGCCGCTGCAGACTCCCAGGAGCGATCCGTCGCAACACGAGTTCCCATCGACGAATTCACTCGTGCAACCTAGGATGTTGTCGCAGCTCGCGACGTGGCAGTTGTTCGTGATCATGACGCTGCAAACCGTTGCAGTCAGCTGGCAGGCGCCCGCACTGCTGCAGACGTTCCGTTCGCAGAGAGTGTTCGCCCCGCAGGGCGCGTCCGGCGTCGGCGCAAACGTGCAGCCGGCAGCCGGGCTGCACGCGGTGCTGGTGCACGAGTTGCCATCGTCGCACGGGTTCATCGTGCCGACACAGCCTCCCCCAGCGCAGGTATCGCTCAGAGTGCAGCTATTGCTATCGTCGCAGGGCAAGGTGTTTGGCGTGTTTTGACAGCCGGTGGTGGGATTGCAGACGTCGTTCGTGCAGAGATTCCCATCCGATGCGCAGCTGACGGCGGCGTGCCTGCAAGTCGCACCATCGCAGGTAGCGACGTCGCACATATCGTTGCGCACGCAGGTTGCTATCGTACAAGTGGCATATTGGCAGTCGGTGGTCGCGCTGCAGGTGCCACCCGCGGCTGCGGTACAGAGGCTCGAGTCTGGAGTGAAGCTGCAGCCCGCACCTGCGCAGACGTCGACGCGATCCCGTCGTCGCAGGCCTCTCCGGAGACGCACGCGCCGCTCGCACAGACGTCACCGGCGGTGCAGGCGTCGCCGTCGTTGCACGGTATTGCGTTCGATGTGTTGACGCAGCCGATGCCGGCGACGCAGCTGTCATCGCTGCATGGATTGCTGTCGTCGCACGCGCGCGTCGCCCCGGCGCAGACTCCGCGCCTCGTGCAGACATCGCGTTCCGTGCAGGTATCTCCGTCGTTGCAGGTCGCTCCAACGCGCGCGGTATGGACACAGCCAGTGGCTCCGCACG
>Ga0163144_10009686_pt1 | contig 20671 bp, 17 predicted proteins | sample OliLak19BULKMAT1_FD_123175 | JGI IMG/M metagenome (GOLD analysis project Ga0163144, IMG submission 123175) | Freshwater microbial mat bacterial communities from Lake Vanda, McMurdo Dry Valleys, Antarctica - Oligotrophic Lake LV.19.BULKMAT1 | ecosystem: Environmental > Aquatic > Freshwater >... | reverse complement strand
TGGTGCCCAGAAGAGGACTTGAACCTCCATACCTCGCGGTGCCAGATCCTAAGTCTGGTGCGTCTGCCATTTCGCCATCTGGGCAAATTTGGAAAGACTTTTTTACAAAATTTTTTTAAAGACGGCAAGGGGTAACGCTTCGCACTATGAGGCTTTTTTCTCGTATTTTGCTAGTTTTCTCTCCAATGTTTCCAATTGGTTCCTCATGGCAATGTTTTCTGACTTAAATTTCACTAACTCTTTTTTACGCTCACCTAAATCATCCAAGTTCTTTTTTAAATCACTTTGAATTTTTTCGTGTTGTTTTTCTAAGAGAGTGAGCTTCGAAAGAGTTATGGCGGCGGTATCTTTCCCACCTGCTTGCACATTGGCCTTTGCGTCTTCTGATTTTGCATTCTGGAATGTTTCAAGCTGAGCAGTCACAAATCTGAATTTCTGCTCTATTTCTTTTAATTTCAGAGTTACTGTTTTACTGCGATTACTAGATTCAATAACCTCTAAGCGCATTCTAGCGATTGTTTCTGCATTAACTTTATCCTTATGATCTACTGATTTATTCTCTGGTTTATCTACTTCTACTTTTTGTTTAAGCTGTTGAAACAGACCTTCAAGTTTCACCACTTTTTCAAAGGCCAATTCTTTTTCCTTCCTATAGCGTTGCATTTTTTCAATAGCATCATGATGTGTTTGCTTCATGCGCTCGAGTTCTAACTGCTGGGCCCTGTCAGCTTTCGGTGCAGATTGTGCTTCAACTTTATTATGTAAGCCGGCCATTCTCTTCTGAGCAATTTCGAGTAGGCCCTTTAAGTTTTTATTTTCCACTTTGAAGCTCTGCAATTCATCCGTTTGAGAGTTTTTCATTTTATCAATCGTAAGCTGCGAAATCCTGGCCTCTAAATCTTTAACCGATTTATCTTTGGCTTCTGAAATAAGTACTACTGATTCTTTATATTTAACCAGTTCTTGTGCGCGCTTAGAACTTTCACGAATATTTTTTTCCAGCTCTAACTTTAAAATATCAGGATTATCGGATTGGGTTACCAGTTTTAATTTTTTCTGATTTGTAACCTCTAACTTAAGCCCATCAATTACTTTTTTCATTCGCGCCAATTGCAAGTCGCGATCTTTTAATTCAGTACGCAATTTTATCTCGACTAGATTATTTCCTAAGCTCTCATCAATTTTGATAATTTTTTGGGTAATATTTTCATCTAATATTTCATGCGTAGCATTTTCCATTAACCCTTCAACAAATTCTGAAGACTTGGTATCATTGACCCCTAGCTTTTCTTTAAATATCTTTTGTAGCTCAGACTTGATTTCCTCCAGTGGCATATTATTACTTTTGAAGAATTCAATTTTAGCTTTTACATCATTGAAAACTTCTAATCTCTTAACTTTCCACACTTCGTCTTTTATCTCTTCCCTTGATCCTTTTATCTTCGTAATTTTTTCTCGCAGACCTTCTGCCGCGCCCGATCCCTTTATTCTGATGTGAGCTTCAGTCACATCTTCAGTGACACCTTTTATGGTCACGACCCTATCCTCTTCAATCAATGAATCAACAATTTGATCTATGTCTTCATCAATATGAGAAAATTCTTGCGACTCAACATAGTCCAAACTCTCTAGACCATCTAATAATGAATCCAGAATTTTTTCCTTCATGCCATCATTAGTATTACTTTCTTCCTGAGTTTCCAAAATTTTAATATTAAGATCATCTAGCATTTGCTGATCATTTAAGGCCTTAATGATAAGATCTTTGTCATAATCTTTTAGACCGGCAATATAAAGTTTATCTGGATAATCTTGTAGATAACGACCGATATCAGAGCGTCCCAATTCTTCCATCGTCTTACGCGATTCTTCATCTTGTATTGATCTCATTTCAACAATAAATCCCACTAGTCGTTTTAGTTTTAAAGGAGATCGTGCCAGAACTCCCGAGCGACTAAGTAGTAACTCTGAAAAACTTCCCGGCAATTGATTTTCAACCAATGCCTCTTGTAGATTTTTTTGACTTTGCGTGATGGCCAAACTCGGAACTTCCATCAATTTATTAAAATCCTTTTCTTTTTGTTTAAACGAATCAATTTGGTTTAAAATTAGTGATTGAAAGTTTCCTTCTCGTTTATGAATCCATTCAGTGTTCCAAATAGCACTGAAAATAATTTTCTTACCTTTTTCTAAATAATGAATGTCAAAAAGATCAACTCCCTGACCGGCGATTTTAAGTAATGATCTAAAAGGATTATCAAATGATTCTTCTAAAGATTCCCAAAAGTATTCTGCTACAAACTCCTGACAATTAGCGGAGCATTGAATCACAAAGAAACTACTATCCTGTCCGTATTGAATTTCTAGTGGGTAGCCACCTATGTGGGCCTTTTGCATATAAGCAAAATAACTTGTGACACCAGTTATAAAATTTCTAATACTCACTAAATTATGTCCACTGCTATAAGCATCCTGGGCAATTAAGTCAGAATAATGTCCAATTGAAAAAGGATTAGTAATATTTATTTGATTCACTTGGACCGCTTTTGTATGTAAAAACTGATGCAGTGCCAGTGAAGCATCTTGAAAGATTAATCGCTTTAAATAAATATCCAGACAAGGATGATCAAGCCACTTCGGTTGAATTATAGCAATACCGTTATAACCAAAAAAATCTACTTTATTTTTAATATCTACTAGCGAAATAATTTTAGTTCTATTTTCAATACATTTATATTTTTCTTCTAGGGCCGCGTAAGTATCAAAATTTTTGTCAGTGATAATATAGTTGACCACTGAAGTTTCTGACTCAATGGTAAACGTAAGCTCCCCTTTATACTTTTCTAAAAATGCTTCTAGTCCGGGATATTTCCCGTCTAAAAGCAGTAATATTTTTAGATTTTCTTTGTTCACCATTACGCCACCGCTTTTGGTTTAACAAAAAGATCATCTATTTGTTTTTTAAAACTGTTCGATAACATTTCTGAGCTCATCGCTGATAGGCTTTTTCGAATGTAGCCCCTGCCGTCATTTTGCTTAAACTCAGTTCCTTCATAGGGGATTGCTGCCGCAGTGAAAATGATTATACATTCCAGCAAACTCATTTCCTGTTCACTAATACCAACTGGAAAACCTTTTCCATTAAACTTTTCATGATGTTTTTCAATCAGCTCAAACAAATTTTTATTTTCTATAATTTGGTAAAAATCCATTTCAGCATAACTCTTACTGGAATAAGGATGTAGATCAAAAATGGCCAGCTCGCTACCTTCTTTGAGTAAATTTCTTCCGTCTTGTCCCGAAATTCGCTCGAACTCACTGGCCTGCAATAAATTATAGGAATAACCCTCTCTCTCGAATGAATAATCAAAAAGATATGTAATATGATAAACATCACTTAAAAAAGAATAATCTAAGTAGCCAAAGGCAATGGCAAAAAAAACGTTTAGTGAAGCCAGCACTGAACATCTTCTGAATAATTCCACACTCGTTTCAGAGCATTTATTAGTGAAGCCCTCTTCAAACTTATAGAATTCTCTATGTCCGATGATGGCCAACTCTAATAATGTACTTTCATTTTTGTCGTCGTAAAAATTTTCAGTAAACCAATCAAATAAGATTTGTCGCTCCATGGCCTTTATGTGATCAAAATTTGTTTCTTTTATTTTTTGAATTAATTTGCAAGCAATTTCAACTTTTTTTTCATTGATGAGCCAGTGTATTTTCAAGGTTTGATTAATTTTTAAATACTTCTCTAACTCTTTTGGATTAATAGGATCGCCGGCATGGGCAATTTTTAATGGCCCTGATTTTTTTTGCCAAAAAATATCCCCAGGGTACAAAATGTAACCTTTAAGATCTTCAATTTTGAATGGTCGAATCTTATCTTGCAAAAATTCCCCCTCTATAACTCATCGGATTTTTTGAGATTAACGAGAGGGTTAAGAATAAAAATTAAAAAAAATTATCCGCGAACTGGAATTCCCCGAGGAATAGCATCAAGCAAACGCTTAGTATAATCTTCACGAGGATTTTTATAAATTTCTGAGGCCTTGGCGTACTCAACAATTTTACCTTTATTCATCACTCCCACTTCGTCTGCTAGAAATTTAACAACACCCAAGTCATGTGAAATAAAAATATAGGTTAATTTGAATTCATCTTGTAAATCTAACAATAAATTGAGCACTTGTGCTTGCACAGAAACATCCAGGGCCGAAACCGATTCATCACAAATAATAAACTCAGGCTTTAGCGAAAGCGCGCGAGCGATACAAATTCTTTGTCTTTGCCCGCCTGAAAACTCATGCGGATACCGAGTTAAATGGGCGGTTTTAAGACCAACCTTTTCCATCAGGCTTTGTGCTACATCATATCTTTCTTTTTTATTGGCGCCGACATTGTGAATTTCCAGAGGCTCAGTAATGATATCTCCGACTGTCATTCTCGGATTTAAAGACGAATATGGATCTTGAAAAATGATCTGCATCTTTCTTCTCATGGCCTGCATTTGACTATGGTTAAGTGTACCTAAATTGACTCCACTATAAATAATGTCGCCAGCAGTTGGTTCAATTAAACGTAAAATGGCGCGACCTAAAGTTGTTTTACCACAACCTGACTCACCCACTAATCCTAGAATTCTACCTTTTCTCAATTTAAAACTCACATCATCAACAGCTTTAAACTCATCAACCGTTCTGCCAAATATTCCACCCTTAATGGGAAAATATTTTTTTAAATTTCTAATTTCTAAAAGTACGGGATACTTTTCATCATCGGTTTCTTTTTCAACTTTGTATTCAACTTTAATATCAGAAATTTTTGCGTTCTCTGCATTTAAAAAAGTTTCAACAGTTAAAAGTCTTTTAGGGTTTTTATCTAAACTCGGACGACACGCCATCAAACCTTTAGTGTAGGGATGTTTTGGATCATTAAATATTTCTTTGGCCGAAGAGCTCTCAACTAAATCACCGCGAAACATTACCGCTACATGGTTAGCAACTTCTGCAATCACTCCTAAATCGTGAGTGATAAATAGCATCGCCATGCCGTGTTTATTTTGTAAGTTGAACATTAATTCTAAAACTTGTTTTTGAATGGTCACATCAAGAGCAGTAGTCGGTTCATCACAAATCATTAAGTCTGGTTTACAGGCCATCGCCATAGCAATCATCACTCTTTGTTTTTGTCCGCCTGACATTTGGTGAGGATAGTCGTTCACTTTTTGCTCATAGTTGGGAATTCCCACTTCGTGTAAAAGCTCTAAAGTTCTCTTACGAGCTTCTTTGGCGGAAACTTTTTGATGCAGAATAATGGCTTCATCAATTTGATTTCCGACGGTAAAAACCGGATTTAAACTAGTCATTGGCTCTTGAAAAATCATAGAAATTTTATTTCCACGAATTTTCCTTAACTCTTCACGACTCATTTTAAGTAGATCTTTTCCTTGAAAAAGAATTTCACCAGAAGTGATTTTCCCTGGAGGATTAGGAATTAATCCCATAATCGCGAGGGACGTCACACTCTTTCCTGAGCCTGACTCTCCCACCAGACCAACGGTTTCACCTTTTTTTATATCTAAATTGAAATTCTTAACTGCATGAACAATTCCTTCATCAGTCTTAAACTCAACATTTAAATTTTTAATACTTAATAAAATTTCTGACATATCTCTTCCTTGAATTAAGATTTACCTTTAAGTTTCGGATCAAGCGCATCCCTTAGAGCATCCCCTAAAATATTAAACGCTAAAACGACAAACATCATGGCAATGGTGGCCGCCGCTAATTGCCACCACACTCCGCGCGCTAATTCTAATTTTGAATCATCAATCATGGTTCCCCAACTAGGACGACCCTGTACACCTAAACCTAAATAAGAAAGAATCACTTCTGACTTAATGGCAGTTTGAAATTGCAAAGAAAAATTAATAATCACGATGTGAGAGACGTTAGGTAAAATATGTTTGAAGATTTTACGAAGATGTCCTCCACCAATCGCTGACGCTGCTTGAACATATTCACGTTCACAGTGTCTCATGACTTCACCGCGAATCAAACGACACAAACTGACCCAACTGGTAAGCCCTAATGCCAAATATACCGCTAGCATTCCCTTGCCTAAAATCAAAGCAATTGCCACCAGTAACATGGTGGTGGGAATAGAAGATAAAGTGGTATAGAACCACACAATCATTTCATCGATAAAACCGCCGAAATATCCGGCCATCGCACCTAAAAAAACACCAATAGTAATCGACAAAACTGCCGTCACCAATCCCACCGAAATAGCAACTTCAGTTCCCTTAATCGTTTTTTCCAGTACGCTGCGACCAAAAATATCAGTACCGAAAATATGTTGCAATGATGGAGCTGAATATGACGCTCCTACTTCTTTACTCCAATTTGCAGCTAATAATCCTGTGACAGAAGCCAATGCGATCAATACGTAAATGACGATAATAAACAAAGACAACATGGCCAATTTTTCTTTTTTTATTTGTCGCCAGGCATGGGCGCTTAATGAACCAGATTTTATACTCACAACAAATCTCCTATTTTAAACGCACTCGCGGATCTACTAATGTATAGAGCACATCAGTAATAATACTAAAAATGATATAGGCAACCGAACTTAAAATAGTCATGGCCTTAATCACTGGGAAATCACTCGAGTTAATAGCGTTAATAGTAATTGCACCTAAACCCGGAATACCAAAAAAATTTTCGATTAGCAGCGCTCCTAAAATTAAAAAAGGAATCGCTAAAACTAAATAAGTAATAATGGGAATCATGGCATTTTTTAAAACATGCTTAAATAAAATGACTTTTTCCGAAAGACCTTTGGCCCGAGCTGTGCGCACATAGTCTTGGTAAATTTCATCTAGAATAATAGTGCGGTAAAAACGCACATCAGGACCCACTTCTAAAACAACCGAAATAATTATAGGAAGGGCCACATAAGGTAAAAAATTGGGAAAATCATAACCAGAAATTTCAAACCATCCCAGCTTATAAGCAAAGAAATACTGAGCAAATAAAATATAGGCCATGCTCGAAACACTCATCAGTGCCACACAAACAAAAACCGTAACTTTATCGGCCATCGATCCGCGATAATAAGCGATGAAGAGCGAAATGATAATGGAAATAATGGTCGCCAAAACAAACGAAGGAACCGAAACCGTTAACGAGGGAATCGCTCCTGCCTTAAACATTTCTGTAATTTCTTGTTTGGTGGACCACGAACGACCAAAGTCAAAAGTAAAAGATGATTTTACAATATCGAAATATTGTAAAAACCAATGACGATCTAAACCCAACTCGTGATTAAGTTCGACGATTTGTTGTGCCGTAGCATGTCTCCCTAATAAAATAGCCGCCGGATTAGGCGCGACCAAGTTAAACATCACATAAATGACCAAGGCAACACCGAGTAAAATGGGAATAGAATAAAGAGTTCTTCTTAATATATAAGTCCAAATGTTCACCAGCTACCTCTTATATTTTTTTAATTAATTCTTTTTTCTTCTCGATATCTACGTTTAAATAGATCTCTTGATGAGCTTCAAAGTCAGTCGAAATAAAATTTTTCAGCCAACCATGAAACAGAGTGTAACCTTGTCTGTGAACGCCATATAGTAGTGGCATTTCTTCTGCTGCCATTTTGTATAGCTCTTCATAAATTTTAGTTCTCTCGGGAGAATCTTGCATTTGTGAAGCTTTTTTAAATTTTTCACTAAAAACTGGGTTGTCGTAATTTGAACCATTTGCTCCAGGCGATTTATTTGGTCCGTATAATAATTGTAAAAAGTTTTCTGCATCTGGGTAATCCGCTCCCCAGGCCATACCGTAAAGCATAAACGCTTTAGTATTTACTTTATTTTGCAGCTCTGGCCACGGGTTCTGAATTAATTTAATTTTAATGCCTAATTTTGCCATTTCTGAAACAAAAAACTCTCCCTGCTGACGAGCAGAAGAAGAGCTAGTGATGTCGTAAGTAATTTCTGGCAAGCCTTTACCTTCTGGGTATCCCGCTTTAGCGAGAAGCGCTTTAGCTTCATCAACTCTTGGCCCACGATAAGGATTTTTGTAATCTTTGATGTGACCAGCAATTCCTGGTGGCACAATTGATTGAGCAGAAAGACCTGTTGAATTATAAAATAATTCATTGTTTTTTACTTCGTCAAAAACCAGTGCCATTGCACGGCGCAGGTTAACATTTTGAAATATTTTTTGCGTATGATTAAATGCCGTGAAAGTCACATCAAGTGAAGGACTAATGTCTAATCTAATTCCTTTAGCAGTTAAGTCTGGAGCTAAAGTTTTTCCACCTTGAATGGCCGAAGCAAAATTATCTTTTGGAACACCTTTATAATCAATTTTTCCTTTTTGGAAATTTAACCAACCTGGTTGATCTTCAATAATAATATTCACCACAACTTTATCAACCAGCGGCAAAGGTTTGCCGGCATCAGCTAAAAATTCTGGAGTATTAAATTCTGCGGAAGCATCACTGGGAAAGGTTTTGTTTCTAAACGTGGGATTTTTTTTGTAAGTAATTTTATTACTCTGATCAAAAACATCTAACATGAAAGCACCAGTGCCCACTGGATGATTAAGAAAATCTTTGCCGTAAAATTCCACCACTTCGCGCGCAGTTGCAAAGGTAAATGACATGGCCAGTGAATATAAAAATTGTGGGAAGGGCTTCGCTAACACAAATTGTACTGTGTATTTATCTAAAGCTTTTAGGCCCACAACTTCTTCATCGTAATCAACTTTACTGCCTTTAGCATTTTTATCGCGCCAGTCATTTAGGCCTTTGATTTTTCCATCCAGTACCCACCAACCATCAGATTGTAATTTTGGATCCGCTAAACGTTTAATGGTATAAACGAAATCTTGCGCCATCAACTCTCTGCCTTTGCCACCAGTAAAAGCTTTGTTGTCTTGAAACAAAATGCCTTGTTTGATTTTAAAAGTATAAGTCAGGCCATCTTTGGAAACGACCGGTAGTGCTTCGGCCAAATTTGGCACTAATTTATAAGGTCTCCATAAGTAGTGATATTCTAAAAGTCCTTCGTACACTCTAGAAACTTCATTCGAAGAATATTTATCAGAGGCAAAAGCTGGGTCCATGCCTTTTACTTTGGCCGGTACCAATAAATTTAAAACTCTTTCGTTTTCATTTTCTGTTTTACTACAAGAAAATAAGGTGGCGAACAAACTTAGAACCAAAATCAAATTAAGTGCTTTCATGCATCTATCCTTTGTCGTAAATATAGTTAAGGAACGAATTTTATATAAAATAAATCAAGCATTTACTAGGTTTTTTTACTGGCAAGAACTGACAAAGAAATGCCAAGAAGTAGAGTCATTTTGGCCCTGTAAAACAATCTTTTCAAAAAAGTTTTGACTATTTAATTGCGTGGCAGAAATTTTCCAACCGGGCAAATTAATTTCATAACCATCAGACTGTAAATCAAGCGTGATTTTCTCTTGCTCGTTGCGGCAATTTAATTGCTCCTGAGTGCGTTTACAGTTCCAAGATTCCATGTTGCCAAACAATTTTAAAAATTTCTGCAGGCCCGCTAACTGAGCCTGCACACTTTTATCAAGCTGGGATCTAAGACCATTCGCCTTAATCTTCATTGCTTGATTCCAATCCAGCTCCACCAATTCTTCGCCATACAAAGGGATCTCAGCGGCAATGCGCCAGTTTTTCTTTTTGCTATCTAAAATTGATGCATAAGAAAAGACTATTTTTTGTTCCGGCAGCTCTAATCTGGAGCGACCGGTGGAAGACAAACAGGTGGCCATTAATAATTTTCGAAAATGCTGATTAGAATCCGCGTCTTGCAACGGAACGTGAGCACAGGAGTAAAAAAATAAAATGAAAATGAAATTCTTTATGGAGTCATTGTATCGGAATTTGCCGGAATTCTCAAACCTTCTTGCGTTTTGCTTAAAGAATTAAACTCCTCGATCATTTCTTGTTTTTCTTTTTCATTTTGCGAGCGCTCAAGTGCCAATGAATGAAATTTTTGCGCCAACTCTTTTTGCTTTAGTTGAAAATAAGTCAAGGCCAAATGGCGAGCGATAGTTGGGTCACCTTGCTCTAACTCCCAAGCTTTTTTCATTTCTATGCCGGCCTTAACAAAATCACCAGTCTTATAATAATACCAGCCCAAAGAATCACGAATATAACCATCTTTAGGACTTACCGCGACAGCTTTTTTAATATACTTAAGCGCCTGAGCTAAATCCTGATTTTTTTCTAGTAAACTATAGCCTAAAAAATTTAGCGCATGAGCGTGATTTGGATTTTTCTGTAAAATCAATTCCATCAACTCCGCCGCTTTACTAGAATTTTTATTTTTCTCATAAAGCGTCGCCAAATAATAAACATGTTGCTCGGAAAAATCAGTTTGTGTCTGCACTTCTTCCAGCGACGCAATCGATCTAGAGTATTGTGATTGATTTTCAAAATAGCTCGCCATATTCAAATTAAAATCAAATTTCAGCGCAGGGATTTTAATTAAAGTGTCTTCAATAAAAGATAAATAGCGTGCTTCATCTCTATCTTTATCCTTAAGCGCAAACTCTTGCAAAATATTAGCGATCTGAATGTGGCCTTCATTATAGAGCGTACTTTCACTTGGAATACGCACGTAATAAGCAATGGCCGTTTCCTTATCATCCATTTGTGCACTCAAAGCACCTAAATAATACAGCACACGATCTGAGTCTGGCACCACCGTCAGAATTTCTTCAAACACTTTTTTGGCGTCATCATAACGTTTAGCATCGGTATAAAGAATTCCCAGCTTAACCTTGATATTTAAATCGCTGCCATCCATGGTCACTAATTGCTCTACATAAGGCAGAGCTTCACGATATTTTTCTTGGCCAAAAAAAACGCCAATTAATCTCTCTAGAATGGCGGTTGATTCACCACCTTTGTCGGTATAATTAACATAAACACTTTGCGCTTCTTTAAATTGATCTTTTTCCTCATATAAAAGTCCTAAACCTAAAGCCGAATAAGTATGTTCAGGATCAATCTTTAAGGCCGTGATAAAAGCGGCGCGGGCCTTGTCTTTTTCCCCGCGATCAACATACATCTTCCCTTTGAAATAAGAAAATACTGCTGCATCCTTAGATTTTCTTGCGCAACCATCTAAAAGCGCTTCGGCCTTAGTCACCGATTTTTGCTCTAAATATATTTTTGCCAAAAAAACACAGGCCTCTTCACTGGATGGATTTTTGGCCAAAATCTTTTGATAAATTTTGCTAGCATCTAGTGAACGATTTTCTGCGGCATATATTCCCGCTAAAACCAGATAAACCGCTTCAATTTGCGCCGGATCAGTTTTCACTAATTTTTCAAATACTGCCTGCGCTTCAGTAATTTTCCCTGAGCGCACTAACTCCACCCCATAACGCTTCATTAAGTAAGTGTCTTCCGGGTTTAATTCTTGTACATATTTTAAAAGAAAAGCGGCGGTAACTGCATCACCTTGCATAGAGGCATCCATCGCCTTAATAAAAAAGTCACTAGAGAGAAATTTTACTGACTCTGGACCTTGTGCCTTGGCACTCGCCACAATTTTTTCTAAGTCACTAGTGATTTTTTGTAATTGTTCTTTTTCTGTCTCTGAATTGATTGAGGTATCTACATTTTCTATTTTATTTTTTTTACTAAGTGGAGCACATGCTGCTAATAAAAAAATCATCATTAAAATAAGTAGGAAAAAAAATTTTGTCGTTCTGATCATCGAGACCAACCTTTCATTTCTAATCGGCGGGTAATAAAAAATCTTCTTACATTTCAGATGACAGGCAGCTTTTTCCACCAATAGGACGATTTTCACTATACGCGGTAAGTTATTAATATTTTTGGCTTTTTTGGCGCGCCGAGCATGAGGGACGCAGGTTAGTTGACAACGCGTGTGCAGCATTGCTATTGATGTGCCTCATCAAGAGGAACAACTCTATGAAATTCCTAACGACGTGGCGCCCTGAAAATAGTATATGGGCCATTACAAACAGGAATTGATTAAGGCTATAACCTCGGGCGTTAGACAAATTTAAAACTAATTAACCGTACCAATAAATGGGGAAAGGGGAACAACATGAACGATACAAGAATTATTAAACGTTACCAAAACCGCAAGCTGTATGACACGCACCAAAGCTGTTATGTAACTCTAGAGGAAATTGCTCAAATCATGAGAGAGGGCAATGAGATTCAAGTTATCGATAACAAAACTAAAAATGACATTACTTATATCACTCAGATCCAACTTTTATTTGATCAAGAACGAAAATCAACTAAATCAGGGAACGTTGAGCTGTTAAAAAGAGTAATTAGATCAAGTGAAGGCACTTTAACTGGTTATATCCGCACACTAGAAGCAAAAATTGGTGATGTAGTAGCAGTTGAAGAATTCACTCCTTTCGTGCAAAATAGTATTAGCACTGGCGTAGAAGCAACTACCCTGAACTAAGCTATTTTATAAATGATTAAAAAAAACTTACTGTTAAATTCCAAACTGGCCGCAATTGTTGTGGCCAGTTTATTTTTGAATAATTCGTGGGCGCAAAATAATAGGCCCTCTATAAAAGACTTAACTAAAAAAGAAACACCTCAAACTGAAAGTAAAGTTGAAGAGCAAAGTTATTCACCTGTCGCCTCTGAAGTTCCAGGCGGAATCAATAAACATTCAATTGGTCTTGGTATCGGTCAAACATTTCTTTTTAGTGACTTTGAAAGCAATGGAGAAAATGGCATTACTGGTGAATTGCTTTATAGTTATTCTGCCAGCCACTCTTTTGATTTTTTTCTTGATCTGCATTATAGCACTCATGATTTTCAAGACAAACAAACTAAATTATTTGGGATTGTTCCAGCGATTAAATCCAGACTTTGGCAATTTGATTCGTTCTCGCCTTATGTCTTAGGTGGACTGGGTTTTTATCGCCCACAATTAAAACGTTATATAGGGAATTCTTTAGTCGAATCAGAAGCAAAAACTGTTTTAGGTTATAGCTTTGGTGCCGGTGGAGATTTAAGACTTAACCAGCATTACTCAGTAGGGGTCTTGATGCAATATCACAATCCTTTTGATGTAAAACAAGATTCTGGTGAAGAGGTCGAAGGATCTTATGCCAAACTTCTTTTTACCGTCTTCTACACTTTTTAAAAATGAAACGCTTATTTCTGGTTACGGGAAAAGGTGGTGTGGGTAAAACTCTATTTTCTCTGGCCCTTTCAACTTATTTAAAAGATCAAAAAGATGATGTCTGCTATGTTAATTTTCAAAATGAAATTCTTCCCAATGATCTTAAAAAATTAGAAATCAAGACCATATCATTTGATATTCTTGAAAGCACCGAAACCTATATTGCAAAAAAATTAAATTCTTCCATCGTTGCCCATTGGATAATGAAAACACCCTTTTTTAATTCTTTACTACAAATTCTTCCAGGACTGCAGCACCTGATTACGCTTGGGCATATCATAGATCATTTAGAGCATAATCCTGAGCTTATTATGGTGCTTGATTCACCGGCGACTGGACACGCCCTGACCATGCTTAAAGCCTGCTCACAATTTAAAAAAATATTTAAATTTGGACCTCTCGTTAAAGACATCGAGCGTATTGAAAAGTTTTTGGCAACTCGCAATCAATTACAAATCTTTATTCTGGCCCTCCCGCAGGAGCTGCCTTTAGCTGAAGCACGTGACCTAGAAGAAGAAATTCACAAAATCGGAAAATGGAAAACAAAAATTATTTTGAACCAATCGCTTAGTGATTCATTGCAGGAATTAACTGAGTTGCCGGAATACTTTAATAAAAAATTGGCACTTGAAAAAAAGATTTTAAAAGAATTTCCGGAGCTGCCACGCTTAAATTTCATTACCACTGATTCGACTTCGAAACTAGTTAAAGAGCTCGCCACACAAGTGAGGGCCTTAGTATGAAACTAGAAGTTTTTTGCGGCACAGGCGGCGTAGGAAAAACATCTCTCTCCTGCTCTAGGGCACAATTTTTAAGTGGGCAAGGTCATCAAGTTTTACTCATGACCATCGACCCAGCAAAACGCTTAAAACAACTTTTAAACCTAAAAGAAAAAGACGCTGGATACGTCGTACAATTGGATAAAAACCTCTCTGTTTTATTGATGTCAACCGACGTTACTTTAAAAAGAATTTGCGGCAATTTTAAAAACCATATTTTGGAAACTTTAAGTGATCCTTACGGCGGCTTAAACGAAATCTTATCGGTGGTGGAACTGACAGAACAGATAAAAAATAAAGACTACGACTACGTTATTTTAGATACTCCTCCAGGCAAACACTTCTTAGATTTTTTAGAGGCCTTGCAGAAAATCGAAAGCTTTTTTGATTCCTCTTTCATTGAAATGTTTCAGTACTTTGGTAATAAAAGACCAAAGTTTTTTGATCGCCTCTTTTCTTCTGGATTAAAAAAATTATTAAGTTATTTAGAAAAAGTTACAGGCGAAGGATTTGTTGACGATTTTGTTAATGCCATCTCCATTCTCTACCAAAATCGTGAGAAGTTTTTAGAGGCCTTAAGTTTTAATAGTCTGGTACAAAACTCACATATTACTACTTGGTATTTAGTCACAGCTTGCGACCAAAGTAAGTCTTCTGAGGCGATGATTCTGCAAAGTAAGACAGAACGGTATTTTAAAAATCCGGGTATTTTGATTATAAATAAGTGCCAAGGCCCAATCGTTAAAAGCTGGACAAAAAAGCAACGGGATCTTTTACGACCTTTTAACCAGGCCGCGCTAAATCGAGAGCAAGAATTAATCGAAAATGCCGAAAAGTCTTTTAAAACGACCTTGCTTTTCCCAGAGCTACTATCATCATTAGCTGAAGGGCAAATGTCTGAAATGATTCATTGCTGGAGTAAAAATAAATGAAAGTCAAAAATAAATGTGAACTAGAAAAGTTTGTCACTGATAATTTTAACCAAATAAATTTATATCTTGATAAAAAAATGGAAAATCTACCCGTTCCATTTTATGCCAGCGTTGACATTAGAGAAAGTCGCGATAAATTTGCTCCGGTAGATAATAATCTTTATCCTGCCGGCTTTAATAATATTTGTGGCTTTGATCTTAAAAATGCCATTCCTCAGGTCAAAGAAACGCTGATAAAATATCAAGCCTCCGCGAAAGTGATTGGCATTTTACCTGAATCAAATACCAAAAATTTATTTTACTTAGATCACTTGCATACTTTAAAAACACTGATTGAAAATGCTGGATACGAAGTGGTTATTTTTAGTTTTGATAATCAATTATTTGCGGAACAAAAAACCCTGACACTCACTTCCCAAAGCTCTCACACTATTTTGATTCACCAAGGTGAATTGATACAAAAAGAAATTTTTGCAGATAAGAAAAAAATGAATTTAGTGATTTTAAATCATGATCAATCATCCCCTCTACCAGTTGACTGGGAACAAATCGCCACGCCTGTTCATCCCTCACCTTTTATTGGTTGGTATCGCAGGCAAAAAGTGACTCACTTTAAATTTTACAAGCAAGTAGCGGATGAATTGTGTACACACTTTTCAATTAATCCAGAGCTTATTCAAGCGAAATTTAGAGCAGTAGATGAAGTAGATTTTTCTTCCAAAAATGGTTTTGAAAAATTGGCGACCGAAGTCGATGGACTATTAAAAGAATTACCTGCCGATAGTTCCGTTTTTGTAAAGGCCAGCCAAGGTACTTACGGCATGGGAATTAGTGTAGTGAAATCTGGGGATGAAATATTGCAAATGAATCGTAAAGATCGCAATAAAATGGATATTGGAAAAAATAAAATAAAATTTACGACGGTTCTGGCGCAAGAAGGTGTCGAAACTATTTTAAAATATGACGATATGCCAGCAGAAGTGACCATTTATTTAATTGATGGCAAATGTGTTGGTGGTTTTATGCGTGCTAATAGTGAGAGAGGCCCCATTTCAAATCTTAATAGCCGTGGAATGGTGTTTAAAAAGCTTTGCATCTCAGAACTTTCAACTATTTTCAAAGATCCTGCAAATTCTTGTGGCAATCAAGATCACAAATCGCAAGAGGCCATATATACTATTATGGCAAGATTATCGACGCTCGCAAGTGCGCTAGAAATTGCACAAACAAAATAATTAATAAAACTTCACCCGGAGGAAGTTATGATGAAAGGTGCTAAGGCCAATGTGCTGGAAGCTATTGGTGGAACTCCCATTGTTAAATTAAACAAAGTCTGCAAAGACGTAGCTTCAGAAATTTACGTTAAAATGGAACATTTAAATCCAGGCGGATCAACTAAAGATCGCATTGGAAAACATATTCTTGATCAAGCGTTAAAAAATGGAAAATTAAAACCCGGTGGAACAATTATTGAAGGCACTTCAGGCAATACTGGAGTTGGTCTCGCTATGTGGGCCGCGATATATGGCTATAAATGCATTTTTGTTTTAGCAGATAAACAGTCGCAAGAAAAGATTGATAACCTTCGCGCCTTTGGTGCCAAAGTGGTGGTGTGTCCCACAGAAGTTGATCCGGAAGATCCAAGATCATATTATTCGGTTTCAAAAAGATTGTCTGAAACTGTTCCTAATTCGTACTACGTTAATCAGTATGACAATTTATGGAATCGTGAAACTCATTATTTATATACAGCGCCGGAAATTCATCAACAAACGCAAGGTGATTTTGATGTTTTTGTTTGCGGTATTGGAACAGGAGGAACTATCACTGGTTGCGGTATGTACTTTAAAGAAAAATTACCTCATGTGAAAATGGTGGGCGTTGATCCTAAAGGATCACTCTTGGCCGAATACAAAAAAACCGGAAAGCTAGGACCTGCTCACTCTTATGTGATTGAAGGCATCGGTGAAGATTTCATTCCAGGAAATTATAATTTCGATGTGATTGATGACATAGTGACTGTCGAAGATAAAGAAAGCTTCTTAATGACTAGAGCACTTTTAAAAAGTGAAGGCCTGTACGTTGGTGGAAGTTCTGGTGCCGCCGTGGTTGGAGCTATTCGTTACGCTAAAACTTTAAAAGAACCAAAGAAAATTTTAGTCATCATGCATGATTCTGGAAATCGTTACGCTTCAAAAATTTATAATGATGAGTGGATGAACACTAAGGGCTATTTAGATTCCTCGTTTAACGTTTTAATTAGTGAAGTTTTAAAAGACCTTAAAAAAGAAGATAAGCCACTTATTAAACTGGAAGATAATGCCAATGTTGGAGACGCCATTAAATTAATGGAAGAAAAAGGAATTTCACAGCTACCTGTTTTTGGTAAAGGCATTTTAAAAGGCATGGTGTCAGAAGACTCTCTGGTGAAACCCGTTTTTAGAGGCGTGTTGCAGTTAAATGAGTCCATCAGTTTAGCTTATCATAATAAATTTCACATGATTGATGAGAACGTTCTTTTAGATAACGTGATTAATAATCTTTTAAAAAAAGAAGTGGTACTAGTTACTAAAAAAGGTGTTCCTTATACTATTTTAACAGACATCGATATTTTAAATTACATGGCGGAAAAAGGAAGAGCTTAATATGAGCAAATTAGAAAAAAGAAAATTAAATAACCTGCATATTTCAACCCGCGCAATTCACGCCGGCAATGCACCCGATAAAGAAACTGGAGCGATTATTCCTCCTATTTTTCAAACTTCTACCTTTGTGCAAATAGCGCCTGGTGAACATCTAGGTTATGAATACTCACGCTCTCATAATCCAACCAGAACGCGTCTTGAGGAGTGTTTGTCCTCATTAGAAAAAGGTAAATATGCCATTGTTACCTCAAGTGGGCTTTCTGCTATGATGCTGATCATGCATGCCCTTCCTCAGGGCAGTACAATTATTTCGGGCGATGATATTTACGGTGGAAGCTATCGCTTATTCACTACAGTGTTTCATGAAAGACATAAATTTATTTTTATTGATACGACTGATACTGAGAAATTAGCAGCGATGCTTAAAAAACATAAGCCAACTCTTTTGTGGTTAGAAAGTCCTACTAATCCCATGCTGAAAATTACTGACATTAAAAAAGCTACTAGTCTCGCTAAGAAAACAAAAACGCTGACGGTAGTTGATAACACATTCATGAGTCCTGTGTTTCAAAATCCCATCCTACTTGGAGCGGACATTGTGGTGCACTCGATGACTAAATATATCAACGGTCACAGTGATGTGGTGGGCGGAGCGATTATTTTAAATGACACTCCTCTTTATAAGAGTCTGTGGAAATTACAAAACTCCATTGGCCCCAGCCAATCACCATTTGATTCATGGCTAGTCATTCGTGGTCTTAAAACTTTGGGCGTACGCATGCGAGCGCATGAAGAAAACGCCATCAAGGTGGCCAAGTTTTTAGAGAATCATAAAAAAGTAGAAAAAGTCATTTACCCTGGTCTAGCTTCTCATCCTCAGCACGCTATTGCTAAAAAACAAATGAGCGGATTTGGTGGTATGATTACTTTTTATTTAAAAGGTGATTTAAAAGAATCAAAAACTTTTCTAGAGGGACTAAATTTATTTGCCTTAGCAGAAAGTTTAGGTGGCGCAGAAAGCTTAGTGGAACATCCAGCTATCATGACACATGCTTCAGTACCACAAGACATTCGTAAAAAATTAGGTATTCATAACAATCTGGTACGTCTAAGTGTCGGAATTGAAGATGTGACCGATTTGATTAATGACTTGGCACAGGCACTACGGAAGGCTTAGGCACTACCACAGCTTTTTTAAAGTTATTCTCAAATCGTGGTAAAACTTGCTCGTAATCATAAAAACGATTTAAAACAGTTCCTTTTTGTAAGTACGTTTGCAAAATAAGATAAGTGCAATAAACCTTGCCATGATCAGAATCCATTTTTTCTTTTTCTCCGTCGGCAAAAATAAGTCCATCATCTTGTATCACACGTAAAATTTCTTCCATTTGAGAACAAAACTCAGCTTCACTTTTAGTCGGTTTTTTACAGTCGGATTCCCTTTTTAAAACATCTACTCCATCTGATCCCACCTTAATATGTACTGGGTGCCGACAGACATCAATACTCCAATGATTGTTTAAAACTTTCATGGTCTGTTGGTCTATGATGATTTGACACTGTTCTTTTTTGATTTCTAAAATATTTTTAAAAAGTCCAAAAGGTTTTCCTTTATGTACAATTTTTGTTTGATAATTGGCATTTAAACATTGTGAATCAGTAAAACTGTTCTCTTCTGAGTACGCTTGACTAAAAAAGAATATTGCCAATATTCCCAGAAACTTCATACCTTGCCCTCTGCTCCAATTTCAAAAACTATAACCGAGGCATCGGACTTAAGAAAGTCATCAATATCAGTTTTTTTAAGTCGAAAAAAAATCTCAGGCAACAAGTCGCTGGTTTTCTTTTGTAGCAATGCTGGCAAGGTCCCACTAATATCGCTGGCATTTTTATAAACTCCCAGGGATAAGAAAATCAGTCTCTCGTGCAGCTTAAGATGCAATTGCGTACCTTCATTAAGGTCTGTTGTTTCAATTGAAATAGCATCTCGATTTTTATATAGATCTTGTTTTTTATTAGAATAAAAAATGACATCTTGTGCTTTGGTATCAATATAAAAAATAGATAACACAACATTACTATTTATTTTATTGGCTTCATCTAATTGCATCTGCATAAACTTCTTAACTTCCTCGCGATCAGTTAGTCGACTCTTCCACTTATCAAAATTTTCCAAGGCCACACTCGAAAAAACATACGAGTCACTAGAAGAGTGAAAGAGAACAATACGATTCTCACCCAAATCATGAAAATCAAAAAACTCTCCTCCGGCAGAAAGACCGGCGGCATACTTAAAACTTATAAAGGTATTGCGAAATTGTTCTTTTCGAAGCGGACTCAAGCGCTCATAAAGTTTTTTATAACGAAAAACATTTTGCGCCACAGATGAACTTAGTTGATCAATATTTTTTCCAACATTTTTTAGTGTCTCAAGTTTTTTCGCTTCATTAATATTAATTAACTCAAATCCGGCCAATGCAATGACTCCCAGACCTAAACCACTTAATTGCTGCAAAAGATCATTATCTTCTGTCACATAAATGATATTTCCAAGAACTTTTAAAGATTTAATGTCGTCACTTTTTTTTACAAAAACAAAACAATAACCCTGGTCTGAGCTTTTGAGAATCTCATGAGTTAACTCATGCGCTTGATATAATTTAAACATAATACGAGCTTATCGACCCATTGTTACGGGAACTTAACTCAATTATTTCACACAAATATCTCTAAAGTAATTCTAAACATGGCCGAAAAGAAATGAAAGGAGTGTGCTCTAATGCCTAAAAAGAACGTTCATCATAATGTCATCCCGATCCGCAGCGGCACTAAAGAGACTGCGCCCGCGAAATTATCTCCTGAACAAATGCAACAAGAGATCGAGCGACTAAATAAAGAACAAAAAGATATTTGTGAAATGGCGGTTAGATGTATTTTAAATGCTCTTGATTTGAAAGATCATTATACGTTTGGGCACAGCATGCGAGTGGCCTTTTTCTGTCGAAAATTAGGCGAACAATTAAAATTAAATCCCAATGATATGTACGAATTAGAACTCGCTGCCCT
>Ga0163144_10009685_pt1 | contig 20672 bp, 19 predicted proteins | sample OliLak19BULKMAT1_FD_123175 | JGI IMG/M metagenome (GOLD analysis project Ga0163144, IMG submission 123175) | Freshwater microbial mat bacterial communities from Lake Vanda, McMurdo Dry Valleys, Antarctica - Oligotrophic Lake LV.19.BULKMAT1 | ecosystem: Environmental > Aquatic > Freshwater >... | reverse complement strand
TTCACTTAACGAATCGGGGATGCGACCTCGATATTCGATCGTCAAGTAGCTGATGCATTTCGATGCGTCGAGAACATGCGGGCCGACGAAAGCGGAGGTTGGACACGCGTCCAGGCAAGCCGTGCAGGAACCGCAATGGTCCGTTTCGGAGGAAATGTCTTCCGCAAGCTCAACGCTGGTTAGCAGTGCAGCCAAAAAGAAATAACTACCTTCCGAGCGATTTAGCAGGAGCGTGTTTTTTCCGATCCAGCCGATACCCGCCAACTGGGCAAAGTCACGTTCGAGAAGAGGAGCGGTATCGACGACACCGCGATTCCGTGAGCCTGGGAACATCGTCTCCATCGAGTTCGCAAGCTTGTTAAGTCGTTCGCGGATCAATTCATGGTAATCGACTTGTCCCGCCGCATAGTTCCCGATTTTGCATCCGGCGGTATCTTGAGCGAGTGCGATGTGATCACTCGAGCTCTTACGGGGCGTGGTCAGTGGATTGGAGGCGTAGGGCATCGTTAACATGACTACGCTTTGGCAGCCCTCAAGCACCGCATCAGGGTGTTGGTAGGCGGCAGCACGTTTGGCGATGTAGTTCATCTCGCCGGCGTAGCCACGTTGTATCCATTCCTGCAGTCGCTCGAAGCCTGGAGCGGGCTGAGCGCGTACGACTCCGAACAACGAAAAGCCGAGAGCCATCGCTTGGTTTCGAAGTTGGTCTGTGGCAAGTAGCGAGGTAATCATCGCTTACTCAACGGTGAAGCGAGCAAGTGCCACCCTCGTCGCAATCCCTGCCAGCAATCTTGTACCGGTACTTGGCAACGAGTCGATATAGGAAACACCAGATAGGCATTGTCAAAGGCATGTGCAGCAGCGGAGCGACAGGCCAAAGGATAGGAAGCCGACGAGTAAGGTATCGGACGGCATATGCACCGCCATGTTGTTTTCCATCTGGCGTTACGATCCACATTTGTTCCATCAGCTGTTCGACGGTCAAATTCGGATAGTTGATGGCCACCTCAGGATCGTGGAGCGAGATGAATTTCAGTCGATTTCGACCGTCGAGGCGACGCAAAATATTGATTTGCGAGCGGCAGAAATTGCATTGGCCGTCGTATAGAACGACGTCTTGATTCTTTGGATCGTTCATCGCGGCCTCTGTTTCAATGTGTAGTGCTGACTTTTGACTCGGGTTAGATGCGTCAGGTTGCCAGTCTGAACCACCTGATGATACCCAACTATTTTGTTGCGTTCTTAACCAATCAAACGATATTTACCAAAGTTCTGGTCCATTTCATGACAATGTGTTTCCCTACAATCGGAACTTCGAAGAATTCGCCGGACGGATTCCAGCCGTGTCGTTCGTAGAAGCCGATTGCGGAAAAGCGGGCGTTGCACCAAAGATCTTTGCCTTTTTCGATAGCCATGTCCTTAGCGGATTCCACGATACGTTGCCCAATGCCGTGACTTTGCCATTCCTTTGCAACGGCCATCCCGCGCAGTTGAATGTCGGGAGAATCGTCGATGAGCAATGTTGCGCAGCCGATGAGTTCTGCGTGACGCCGGGCAAGTATATGAATAGTCGATTCCTCTTCGTCGCCGGGAAAAAGGGTTCCTGAGGTTGGCATGGAGAGCGGTTTGCGGAGGATTTCGAATCGCAGGTTCCTGATGTCCGCTAGATCCTGTCCTCCCAAAGAGAGCTGAATCACAATGTCTGAATTCATTCTGGTTCCCTGACTATAACTGGAGCGCGGATCATGTTATTCTTTAGATCCGAATCCTTTCCGTCGACTCTCACCCTTAGGAGATAGTTTTAGCATGGCCAGACCAGTCACGTTGTTTACCGGCCAGTGGGCCGATTTGCCGTTTTCCAAGATGGCACAGCTTACCAAAGATTTTGGTTACGATGGTATCGAGTTGGCATGCTGGGGCGACCATTTTGAGGTGCAAAAAGCGAATTCAGAGCCTGCTTACTGCGATACCAAGCGAGCGTCGTTAGACGATTTGGGATTGCAATGCCATGCGATCAGCGCCCACCTTGTTGGCCAAGCGGTTTTGGATACCATCGATCAACGCCACAAGGCCATCCTTCCCGGGTACGTCTGGGGCGACGGAAACCCAGCTGGCGTCAATGAGCGAGCTATCGAGGAGATGAAGGCAACAGCGCGAGCCGCAAAGAAGTTTGGCGTAGGTGTCGTGAATGGCTTTACGGGGTCAAGTATTTGGCATCTCAACTATTCCTTTCCGCCCGTGCCCCAATCGATGATTGATGATGGGTTTGCGCTCTTGGCGAAACGTTGGAATCCGATTCTCGATGAGTTTGCAAAGAATGGCGTTCGATTTGCGTTAGAAGTGCATCCGACGGAGATAGCCTTTGATATTTATACGGCTCAAATGGCATTGAAGGCGCTCGATCATCGTCCTGAGTTTGGATTCAACTTTGACCCCAGTCATTTGATTTGGCAGGGAATCGATCCTGTCGAGTTTCTGCGTGCGTTCCCGGACCGAATCTACCACGTCCATATTAAGGACGCGACGACCAAGCTGAACGGTCGATCGGGTATCTTGGCCAGCCATCTCAATTTTGGCGATCCGCGTCGCGGTTGGGATTTCCGAAGTCCAGGTCGCGGTAGCGTGAACTTCGAAGAGATCATTCGTGCACTGAATGATATCGGGTACGCCGGGCCATTGAGCGTCGAGTGGGAAGACAGCGGAATGGATCGTGAGTTCGGAGCCAAAGAGGCGGCCGGCTTCGTAAAGAACATCGACTTTGCGCCAAGCGGTCGAGCATTTGACTCCGCGTTTGAGAAAGCTTAACGAATTGAAACCGACACAAGTTTTGTATTCGCCTGCGTCTAGTGCCCTTCGGTTTTTACCTGAGGGGCCTTATCCATTGGGTGACGGAAAGTTTTCATGGGTTGCGATCCAGCATGGTCCGGATGCGAGCTCCGGTTCCATCAATATCTTTGACTTGGCGGACAAAACCAACGTCTCCTATGCGATACCTGGTCGTCCTGGTTTCGCTTTCCCAACGGACAAGGGAAATTTTGTTGTTGGATGTGAACGCAGCGTTGGAATCTATTCGTGTGCTACCGAACACTTCGTTCCCTTTATCGATGGGATAGATAGCGATTGCGCTGGAACGATCGTTAACGATGGTGTTACATGGGATGGCAATTTGATTTTCGGAACGAAGGATCTTGAGTTTCGAACGAAAAAGGCTGGTTTGTACTTTTGGCGAGGACGCGATGCCAAGTTGTTTCGGTTGAGATCCGATCAAATTTGCAGTAACGGAAAGTGTGTTTTAGCTGTGGGGCCATCGCATGTTGAACTGCTGGACATCGACTCGCCGACGCGGAAAGTAGTCTTGTATCGCATCAATACAGAGTCGGGTGCTATCGAGGACGAGCGCGTGGTGGTGGATTTGGCAAACGACCCAGGCGTTCCAGATGGAATGACGATGACGTTGGATGGCAGGAGTATTTTGGTTTCTCTTTACAACCCCAATGCAGCCCCGTTTGGAAGAACGGTTCAATACTCGATTGCGACCGGACAAGTCGAACAGGAATGGCAAACCAACGGTAGCCCTCAAGCGACTTGCCCTCAGCTCATCGTTTGGCAAGATCGCGTTTGGTTGGTGATTACAACGGCGGTTGAGCACATGCCGATGGAGCGAAGAGGTGATTCACCGGAGGCCGGCTCATTGTTTCTGGGCGAAACGGACTTTGCCCTCGATGCGGAAGCTTATCAAAGGTTGACTCAAGTCTTCATTGAGCCGCGAGGATGAATGCTGCCGCTGGGGATTACGAATGAGTTTTGAACTCGACATCGGTTTGCAGAGAGTGGTGTTGCCTGCAGTGTGTTCGTTGATTGGTTGTGCCCTTTTGGCTCGAACCGATCAAGGAGAGGACTGGTATGACGACGAACCGGTCAAGGGGACTGCGTTGCCAACGGTACTCGGAGCGGTCCTTTGTGCCGTTGGGATGATAATATCGGATTTCTGGCAACGCGGTTTGATCAGTGCACCGTCGGAGTGGTCTACTTGGAAAGCGTCCCACCGATGGGAGTGGATGATTTGGATGATTCCGGCGAGTATGGTTCTGTTGGCAATGGCTCGCGTGGTGTTCTCTGCACCGGTCCACTTTACTGGTCTGGCTGGAACGGTAACTAGTGCTATTGCCATCGGCGTGATGTACGTATGCCTCAACGAAGGCGCTGTATTGAACGACCAGCATCTCAGGTGGATGGCGGTGGGTTGTTTGGCTGCGATATGCAACATGGCTTCTTTGAATTCCATTGCAAGAGCGGGTGGTTCTCGCTGGGTTTCATTGACGGTACTGGGCCAGTTCAGTTGCGTGGCTGCGATTACACTGCAGTCGTATGCGAGCCTCGGGGAGTGGGCAGTCGTCGGAATCGGAGTAGCGTTGGGAGCTTCCATTGCCGGCGTGTTTCGCCAATCATCGGCTAAGCTGCATTATGGCTGGCAGCTTTCAACCATTGTTTTACCGTTAGCGATCATGGCAGTCGCTTGCTTGGCAACGAGCAGGTTCTTTTTTGAATCGCATCCTCTTCCGATTTGGCTAATTGGCTCGGTACTTTTCCTTCCGACGATAGTTGGCATATTTGACATTGTGGTAGGGCGAATAACGAGTGGTTGGTTTCGAGTTGTGTTGGCTGCGTCGTGTTGCAGTCTTGCGTTGGGAGCGATTCTTTACATCACTAAGCCTTGGCAATCGGAATGGTAGTGCGACCCTAAAACTATGCCAAACCCCATCGCACGCACTGCGCGTCGTACCCGACAGCGATTATCAAAAATACGGCCGTACTATTGGATACTCGCTGGTCTTTTGGCTGGGTCCGGCTGGCTTGGTATGGGTATGGTTGGGCTCTTGCTGGCCTTTTGGACTTTGTTGTTATGGTATTCGGTTTGGCAGCGCCCCTATCGATTTGAAATGTTTTTGATTGCCGCATTAGGGTTGGTTGGCGCGACAGTGATTTTGCCAGAGAATCAATGGTTGGATGCCAATCAAATATTCATGCTAGGGTTTATGGCGATTGCGATGTCTCCGATCGTCGATTTGTTGATACGGCTTTTTCGAAGTACGGCGGACGAATGAAGAGAGCATCCGTTGAGGCCGTGAAGTCACCGTTTTCGGCCAAGCTTTTTTCGTTTTTGAGGGAGCTTGGGAACAACAACGACCGCGAGTGGTTTGCTGAAAACAAGCCGCGCTATGAGCAAGATGTGTTGTTTGCCGCAATGGATTTTGTAAAGCAAATGCAACCTAGACTTGCCAAGCATTCTCGCTACTTGCTCGCAGAGCCAAAACGGGTGGGCGGGGCGATTATGCGGATCTATCGGGACACGCGGTTTGCAAAAGACAAAACGCCCTACAAGACCAACGTGGGAATCCATTTTCGGCACTCCATTGGAGGCGATGTGCATGCACCTGGTCTTTATGTTCATTTGGAACCGGATGCATGTTTTGTTGCGGCAGGAATTTGGCTACCGCCGACGGAAACCCTTACTGCCATTCGGCAAGCGATTTTGGACGACGTCAAGGAATGGAACCGCGTTCGCAACAACAAGAAGTTTGTCTCGCGATTCAAACTCGATGGCGCTTCGCTCAAAACGGCGCCACGTGGAATGGACCCGAATCATCCGGCGATCGAAGACCTGCGGCGAAAGAGTTTTGCGGGTGTGACGCCGTTGACTGAGAAAGCGTTTTTGCAAGCGGATGTCTGCGACCAGATCATGAATGCATTTGACGATGCAAAACCGCTGATGAAGTTCCTGTGCGATGCGCTTCAGCAGCCGTACTAGGCATTCGCTTCGTCGGTTACCCGAACTCATTCACAATGGAACAAACTTTGACGAACCAAAATGACTTCCTGCAAGGCCTGCCGAAAGCGGAGTTGCATTTGCATATCGAGAGATCGTTTTTATCGCATGAGGAGGGGCGATTGCACCTTGATGCGATCGATGCGTATGTAGCGGCATGCGAACAATAAAGCGATGGTTCGTCGGGATGGATCCGTTTGTTGCGTCGTTGATGGTCATTGTTGTGGTGGCCACGGTGCTCCCCTGCTCGGGTATCGGAGCCATTGTCTTTGACTATGTGACCGACGCTGGAATCGTGCTTCTGTTTTTTTTGCATGGGGCCAAGCTATCGCGAGAAGCAATCGTTGGCGGGATGTTGAATGGGCGTCTTCATTTTTCCACCTTAACAGTAACTTTTGTCTTGTTTCCGATTTTGGGATTGATGCTAATACGAATCCCGGGACTGGACCCTGCGTTGGCGGCTGGATTACTGTATTTGACGTTGTTGCCGTCGACAGTCCAGTCCTCTATCGCATTCACATCGATAGCTGGAGGGAATGTGGCTGCGGCGGTGTGTGCGGCGACACTTTCCAACTTGCTTGGGATGTTCATTACGCCCGCATTGGTCGCCATTTTCATGCAAGTCCCCGGGGCGCATGCTCAAGTATCGCTTGAGTCGGTTAGAAACATAGCGATGCAGTTACTTTTGCCATTTGTGATTGGCCATTTGGCGAGACCCTGGATTGCAGGTTGGATAGTTCGTCACAAATCGCTAGTGGGTCGAGTGGATCGAGGCACGATCTTGTTGGTCGTGTATACGGCATTCAGTGCAGCCGTTGTCGGCGGACTATGGACGCGGGTATCGGTGTCGAGTTTGACGGTGGTGATGTTGATAAGTTGTGGGCTTTTGGCGTTTGTGTTGGCGGTGTGCTGGGGGACTGGTCGTTGGATTGGACTTCGTCGAGAAGATGCCATCGTGCTGATGTTTTGCGGTTCCAAAAAAAGTCTGGCAACCGGTGTTCCCATTGCGGGGACTTTGTTTCCGCCTGCAGAGGTCGGATTGGTCATATTGCCACTCATGATCTTCCATCAGATTCAGTTGATCGCATGTGCAGCGATTGCGAGGCGGATGGCAAAAAAGACTAGCCCGGATTGAGTTGCACGACGCTCCGCGTCGTGATTCCTACGACGCGGAGCGTCGTACAACTCAGGGCGGCAGACGAAAAACAGTAGTTTTCGTCTGCCGCATGGATTTCTAAACAACGACTACCCTTTGATTTCAACCAAAAAGGGTTCATTGCTTTCGGCGGCCATCTTTCGGATATCTTCTGTTATTCGCATCGAACAGTACTTGGGCCCGCACATACTGCAAAAGTGAGCGCTCTTGAACGTGTCTTGCGGCAAGGTTTCATCGTGGTAGGCCTTTGCCGTTTCAGGATCAAGCGAGAGCCTAAACTGTTCGTTCCAATCGAACGCAAAACGAGCTTTAGAAAGCGCGTTGTCGCGATCTTGTGCGCCTGGCCGTTTTCGGGCCACATCGGCTGCGTGTGCTGCAATCTTGTAGGCAATGACTCCTTGTTTGACATCCTCTTTGTTAGGAAGCCCGAGGTGTTCCTTTGGCGTTACGTAACAAAGCATGGCTGCTCCGGCCCAGCCAGCGAGTGCCGCACCGATGGAACTGGTGATGTGATCATAGCCAGGGGCCACGTCGGTCACCAAAGGCCCGAGTACATAAAAAGGAGCTCCGTGGCAGACCTCGATTTGCCTTTTGATATTCATCTCAATCTGATCCATGGGAATGTGGCCAGGTCCCTCGACCATCACCTGAGTGCCCTTGCTCCAACCCTTTTTGCAGAGCTCGCCCAGCACGTCGAGTTCGGCAAATTGTGCTGCATCGCTTGCATCAGCGATTGAGCCGGGGCGTAGTCCATCGCCCAAACTCCAGGTCACGTCGTATTGTTTCATGATGTCGCAGAGGTCATCGAAAGCTTCGTAGAGCGGATTTTGCTTGCGATGCACCATCATCCATTTTGCAATCAGCGAGCCGCCTCGGCTAACGATCCCTGTAACTCGTTGTGTTGTCAGGTGCAAGTGCTCGAGCAATACGCCGCAGTGGATGGTCATGTAATCGACCCCCTGCTTGGCTTGGTGTTCGACCATGTCCAAGAAATGCTGGGCTCGCATGTCCTCGATGTTGCCGCCGAGCTCCTCGAGCATTTGGTAGATTGGAACGGTCCCGATTGGGACAGGGGAGGCCGCGATAATTTTGCTTCGGATGTTGTCGATGTCTTTGCCGGTCGACAAATCCATGACCGTATCGGCTCCGTAGTGCACCGACACGTGTAGTTTCTCAAGCTCTTCGTCGATATTGCTCGTTACGGCCGAGTTGCCGATATTTGCATTAATTTTGCAAGTCGCAGCGATTCCGATGCACATTGGCTCCAGATTGCCCTGCAAGTGGACTTTATTGGCTGGAATCACCATTCGTCCAGCCGCCACCTCATCGCGGATAACCTCTGGCGAGAGGTTTTCGCGTTTTGCGACAAACTCCATTTCAGGGGTAATCTGACCTGCGATTGCTTCTATGTATTGAGTTGTCACTTAATCGTAACTCCGTTGAAATATTTGGGTGTAAACGTCAGGCGGTCGGACTGCCCGAAAAACTAGTTTATCTTCACATCGAATGACGGGGAATCGGAAAAAGCCAGTATGCAGCTTACTTCCTGCCAAGCAAATGGTTCATTTTCGCTTTATAGTCTTGGACTCCTGGTTGACCATAGGGGTTAACGCCCATCAACCTTGCCTCAACCACGGTCGCCAACATCATCATTTGAAAAAGCTGTCCCAAATGAAGTTCGTCGACGCGAGGAATGAAGAGATTGGTTGACGGTCGACCATCCTGTCGCAAAGCTTGAGCGGTCGCTTCGATCCCCGCTTTCATGACCTCGGGAAGGGTTTTTTCGGCAATTTCATTGAGCGAGTCGGCGTCTTGGGTCCGGGCTCCTACTGCAAGCGAATCGAAGCGAAATTCGTCGGCGATGATATTGTTGATGACTTTGTCCCGTTTTCCTTGTTGGTGTTGTTGGTGACGCGAATGCAGGTCACGGGAGTTCAGAGCGGTCAACGGAGTGAAGCCAAGAAGGTTTTTGCCGAGGCTTTCCGCTGCCAATTGGTCGTACCACATTCCAAATGTCTCGAGGGCTTGACTCCAAACGCTCATTACGCGGATGTGGATGCCCCGGTGCTTTTCGAGCAAATGATTTGCGGCGACGTATTGGAGGACGATGTTGTCCTCGGGTTTCGAGGTTTGAAAGTGCTTCGTCATGGCCGATGCACCCTGCAAGAGTTCGATGACATTAACGCCCACCAAGGCAGCTGGCACCAATCCAACGGCCGACAAAATCGAAAACCGTCCACCAACCGCATCCGGAATCGGATAAATGTCGGTAGCGCCGAGCTCCGTTACCAGCTTGTGAAGTTTGCTATCCAATCCCGTAACAGGCACTAACAGTTCGATGAGTTTTTCTCGGTCGTTGGCTGTGCTCGACTCGAGTGCGGCGAGGAACTGGCGGAATGCGATAGCCGTTTCTAAAGTGTCACCGCTTTTGCTAATGACAACGAGCGCCCAGCGTTCTAGCTCATTTTGGGCCGGCTGGTTTTTGTGAGCGCCCAGAAGGTATAGAAGAGCTTGCGAAGCATCGTTGTCGACGTTGTTGCCCTCGAAGTACATTCTGGGTTTACTGCCACGATCACCGCGCGATAGTTCGTTCCAATAAGGTTGGCAACAGGATTCCAGGATCGCTCTAGCTCCTGAATACGAGCAACCGATACCGAGCACTACGACTCTATCGACGATTTTGTGAAGATGGGTCGCTCGTTTGAAGAGCCGCCCCAGTTGGCTCCCCTGACGGTTCGCTTCGTATTCGGCGAGCAACCTATCCGGCATCGTAACGAAACCCGCATCGAGCGGTTGCATTTCAGCTGGTGTTGGCCGATCACCGGCAAGCATCTCCAGTTCTGTGGACATCATCGCATCGCGAATATCACCAAGCGTAGGCAACAGTTCCGTTATCTGTTCGGCATTGATACCGAAATTCGGGAGCAAAACTCCGGACGGATCGAATCGAAGAGGTTTAAGGGTGTTGCGTCGCAGTTTCAAGGGATTTTCACGGAGATGGAACGAGAGATCGGTGCGATCGTTTTGGCACTCGATCCGCTAGCTAAAAGAATAGCTTTGAAACCTTTGTTGTAACATGGGATTTTGATCTAGACCTTGGGGAAAGAAATTGCCTAACATCGCCAGCATTCGGTAACCTTCCCACATTTCGTTCAGGATTTTTTCAGATGCAGCCAATGAAAATGAAGCTGGCGCTGATGTCCTCCCAAGTTAGCTGGGGAGGCGGCGAGCAATTTCTGTGGTCGCTCGGGAACGGATTGATTGAACGAGGACATTCTGTTTTGTGGGCTTGCGATGATGTCAGTCCACTTTTTGCTCGTGTAAAAAATGCAGGTTTTGATTTCGTAGGGATGACGGGCCGGATGCCCAAACCGAAATCGTTGTTGAGATTGCGGAAAGCCATTTCAAAGCATGGCACAGAGCTGATCCATGCAAATGATTCGCATTCACTGACGTGGGGATCGCTCGCGACGCTAGGGAAATTGGGACTTAAAAGAGTTGGTATCAAGCATACTGCGTTTCCGATCCGATCGGCAGTTCGTTACAACTGGATGCTGGATGCCGTGGTCTGTGTTTCCAATGCCGTGCGAGACGTATGCGTCCAAGGCGGTGTCGCGGCTCGAAAAACGCACGTTATCCATGGCGGATTGGAACCGCCACAGCTGGAGCGCTGGGTCGAGCGATTCTGGGCCTGTGAACATTTAGACATTGATCATCAAACCCCGCTCTTTTGTGCCGTTGGTAGCTTAATTCCCTGCAAAGGCTACGAACGCCTGATCGAGGCCGCACACCATCTGCGTTGGCATCTGCCGAATTTCTGTATTGCAATTTGTGGCGAAGGAAAATCGCGCCCGCAACTTGAACAGCTCATTCGAAAATACGATTTGCAGAAGCAGGTTCGACTACTCGGTTTTCAAGAGCGACCCGAACGTTGGATTTGCGCTGCAGATGCGTTTGTTCATCCGTCGCTCAGCGAGGGATTATCCCTGGTAACCATCCAAGCTCAGATGATTGGAACACCCGTCATTGCGTCCGAGGTTGGCGGGTTGAAAGAAGTGCTTCGAATGCCAATGACGGGGGAACTCCTGGGTTGGCCAATCCACGGCAACGATCCAGCCACCCTGGCCGATTTGATGAAGTTTTCGATCGAAAATTCGTCGGAACGCTTTGCTCTCATTCGGGCAGCGAAGCAGTCTGCGTTAGAGCGTTTCGACTTAGTACGCATGCTCGACCAATTTGAGGCCCTTTTTCTGAGGATGTTGTATGGGCAAGCAACGACGGAAACGAATGCAGCATTGCGGAACTCGGGCTAAGAGCAAGCCTAAAGTGGGATTGTGACGACTTGGCTACAAATAATCATTGAACCACAATCTTTCGATCGATAGATAAAAACATTAAAGAAGAGCGGTTGCAAACGATACGACCGCAAGCTGAGATCAATTTAGAAAGTGACGGAGTACTCTTTCGATGAAGCGATTTGGACAGACTTGGTTTAGAACAGCCCTGTACTCCCTAGCCGTGACCGCGATTTCCTCTGGTTTTGTTGCCGCACAGCAACCAGCAGGCGGATTGACTGAGCCGGTTTTCCGAGTTTCTAAAGTCGAGTCGACCAACCCCGCCGTCGTTCCGCACCCTCTCGATCCAGCTATTCAACTAGCTCACCAAAGCCTTGGACAAATCCGAGCCGATCTCAAGGACTACACAGCCGTTCTAGTCAAACGGGAGCGAATCGGTGACGATGTTGGGGAACATGAATTCATGTTCGCCAAAGTCCGAAATCGCAAAGTCCAAGACAACAAGATCGTCGTTCCCTTCAGTGTTTATGTTGCATTCCTTAAGCCAGCTTCCGTCAAAGGGCGGGAGGTTCTCTATGTCGAGAATCAAAACCAAGGTAAACTCTACGCACACGAAGGAGGCATGAAACGGATTCTCGGAACCCACTTACTCGAGACGACTAGTTTCCTCGCAATGGCAGGGCAGAGATATCCGATCACGGACATCGGAATCGAGAACCTCGTGGTGAAATTGATTGAACGCGGCGAGAAAGACAAGCGACACGGTTTCTGCGCTGTGGAGTTGGTACCGGGCGCCAAGGTCGGTGGCCGCAATTGCTCCATCATCCAAGTTACCCACGAAATTCAACAACCTTACTACGATTTCCATAAGGCTCAAATCTTTATGGATGACGAGTGGAAGATTCCGGTTCGTTATGCAGCCTACACGTGGCCAAAACACGGTGCTAAGCTCGACGTTGATAAAGATGTTATCGAGGAATACACTTATCAACAAATCAACTTCAACGTCGGCTTGACGGACGTTGACTTCGATACGAAGCACAAAGACTACAAATTCAACGGCAAGTAGTATTGGCAGATTTAGTTGCACGACGCTCCGCGTCGTGATTCCTGCATCCTGCGACGCGGAGCGTCGCACAACTAAGAGCCGTAAAAACAGGAAGAAAATTCCGGTTTCCGTCGCGCGGTTGATTTTTTTCCGCGAACCGCTTGCGCTCTGATCTCGTACCCGTCTTTAGTGTTTTTCTAAAGATCCTCTTTACGAAACTCGCTGGGGCATTTGGGAGAAGGGCCGCTTCCAATTGACCCTCCTTTTCGGTTGACACGGTCCAAACTCTTATCTCTGGAGCCTGATCATGTCCGTTTGGAACTTGATTCGAGGTCGTTTCGTTTGGCTTTCATCAATAGGCCGTGCCAAGTGGGCTGCCGGTAGCGTTGTTTTGAGCGCAGCCTTGCTCGCGATTTTTGCGTGCAACGGAGTTTTTGTTTCGCCAGCTTCGGACGAAAACGAATTTTTGGCGAGATTCCGAGGTGGTACGCTTTTGATTGGCGGTGGCGGCGAAATGCCCACAATCGTCAATCAACGCTTCTGGGAGTTGGCTGGCGGTCGAACCGGGCGGCTTGTCATCATTCCTGCCTACGAAGCTTCGCGCGAAGACACGGAACATTTAAAGGACGATTGGCGAGGGTGGCAATTCTCAACGATGCAGGTCCTCCAAGCTTCAACGCGTGAAATGGCGGAAGAGCTCTGTTTCTCCGAACCCATTCGACGAGCTACCGCGGTCTGGTTCAGTGGAGGTGACCAATCGCGGTTGGCAAACTTGTACGCGGGCACCGAAACCGAAGTACGGTTGCAAGAGTTGCTCGACCGAGGCGGAATCATCGGCGGCACGTCTGCGGGTGCTGCCATCATGACCAAAGTCATGATCGAGGAGGGCAAGAGAGTTCCAAAACTCTGCCGAGGTATGGATCTGCTCAAGGACTCCGTAGTCGACCAACACTTCTTCTATCGCAATCGAATGCAACGACTGGCAAAGACACTCAAAATGGAGCCGAAATTGATCGGTTTTGGAGTTGACGAAGGCACCGCATTGTTTGTGCACGTATCGAGCGGTCGAATCGGGGTACTTGGTCGGTCCTATGTCATGGCTTGCATTCCCGAATCCGAAACTAATTCCCTTCGGATGGAGGTCTTGAGGCCCGGAACAGTCATCGACATGAACGGCTTGCGAGGAGTAGAAGATTGGGCCGAGGACGAAGCCGAACCAACTTAGTAATTCGTACTTTCTAGCGACTCACACGCCCTTCGTACCTCAGGGCGTGGCACCCGTGGCACCCCCGTGCTGTTCGTACTTGACACCAGCTTTCGCTTTTTGATATCTCGTCTTTAGGCGAACCTCGCCTTAGCGTCGTATCGATCAATGATCGCTCACTCCTCAAGGCCGCGTCCTATCCCATGCTAACTCTATCTCCTTCCGTCGCAGTCAATCCAGAAGACTCAAAGTCGGATCGCAACCAACGAAATCTTCGTTTCGTTAAGAAATTGTTGAAGCGGACGGTTCCCGCGGCCATTGCGATTTACTTTATCCCGTGGGTCTTCTGCGCTTTCGTGGTCATGGGACTGATTGATGTGTTGCGAAATAGCCCGCGAACACTTCGAACCATCGATCGCTACTTTGCGGGCAATGGCGTTTTCACTTGGCTTCTTTCGCCTTTTAATCTCCTGATGGATCTGTTCTGTTTCCCATACTGGAATCGGGGCATCTATCGAATGCAGGACATGCCGGCAGCCTACCAAGCGGAGATTCAAACGCTGATCGACGCCGCAGCGGATCGCAATCTTGTCGGGCTGCTTGAGACCAAGATGAAGGAAAAGAAACGAGGAATGATTTTCTTTAAGTGGTACGGCCAGAATATTCCTACATCCGTGGAAATGCCAGAATACCATCAACCGTTCAAGTACATTCGTACAATCGGCGTGTCGATCTTCAACAAAAAGCAATCCACCGGTGAGCACTTTGGGCCATTGCGAATCACTCTGCGGGTGCTTTACAACATCAACGACATCGACAACAAGAACGTCTACATTCGAGTGGGCGACAAAACGCATTACTGGCAAGAGAATAAGCTGTTTATTTTTGATGACACGTTGCAGCATCAGTCATGCAACGAATCCGATGCGATGCGCTACTGTCTGTTTGTCGACATACTGCGACCATCGGCCTTCCCCTGGCTCATGAGCGGTGTCCTAAACTGCATTCGGCTCGGGATGGCTCCCCTGCGAGCGGTTTTCTACAAGCATTGGACCGTGTTCAAGTAGTTGGGTGGGCCATCACTTTGTGAATGGGTATCCCAGCTAGCTAGCTTGGCGTGTTGCAGCCTGCGAGAGTAGAGCGATTGTCCTCAATCGCTTTTCGAACCTTGGTCGCGCCAAGTGTCTTAGTCACAAAGCTTGCGCTCCCGCGAGTGAACTCGTGGGGGTCGGTGAGACACCGAGCTTCTATTTGCAAGGAAGCAACACCATGGAGGGGACTTAAACGAAACGGGTTTTCTTGCGACTTGCCAAATTTTTTCAATGTGCGACCAAGGCTCGATAAGCGATTGAGGACAATCGCTTTACTCTTTTCGGTCAATCTTGTGACCACTTGCTTTGTCGATTCTTCTAGAAAGATTCTGTAGTCAATCGGATCGGTATGCGTTAGCATATTCGACATGACTATCACCATCGAATCAGATACAAAAAACGACACGCAATCCGGCGGGCCTCCTGTCGAGGTGGCACCGCTTTGGATCGGTAACTTGCGAGTGGACCCGCCCATTTTTCAAGCACCGATGGCGGGATACACCAACTTCGCTTTCCGACAAATCGTACGCGAGTACGGCGGAGCGGGTTTACAAGCCACCGAAATGGTCAATGCCCGAGGATTCGTTTGGCTGGACGAGCATGACTGTGAACACCCCGATCGGCTGTGGGGGGTCAAGGAAGAGGCTCGGCCACTGGCAGTGCAGATTTGGGACAACGATCCGGAAATCATGGCCAAGGTCGGTATCCGCTTGGCTCAGGAATATGGCGTCAGCGTTGTTGACATCAATTTCGGTTGCCCCGTCAAGCAAGTGACCGAGAAGGCTCATAGCGGCTCGTATCTGTTGCGAGATCCGGAGCGAATGTATGCGATCATTTCGAGGTTGGTGGAAGTCTGCCATCCGACACCGGTTACGGCAAAGATTCGGCTTGGCTGTACCCGCAAGACGATGAACCATATTCAGATTGCACAAACCGTGGAACGTGCAGGTGCTTCGGCGCTGACCGTCCACGGCCGAACTGCCGAGGATTTTTTCAAGGGCTCTGCGGACTGGAACCGGATCGCCGAGATCAAAGAGCACGTGGAGAAAATTCCGCTCATCGGAAATGGTGACCTTCAGACGCCAGAGCAAGTCGTGTACGCATTTCAACATTACAAGGTGGATGGCGTGATGATTGCTCGGGCCGCATTGGGACGACCTTGGTTATTTGCCCAGGCTGCGGCGGCGCTGGCTGGCAAGCCGATTCCGCCCGATCCAACGTTGGACGAACAGCGTGCGTGCATGTTGCGCCATTACGATTTGGTGGTGGATCGATTTGGTACTCAAAAGGGTACGATGTTGATGCGCAAGTTTGCATGCTGCTACGCACAGAGCAAGCATGGAGCGAGGCATTTTCGAACCCATGTCGTACGAGTCGAAACGCCGGAGCAGTTTTACGAAGTGGTCGAAAAGTTCTTTCCTCGCGAACTCGATCCGTCCACGAAGCGACCAATTGTGGAGGTAGAGTCCAACACCGAATCGGACGAAGCGTGTTCCGAACCGAGTGAGGATTGCTGCGGATAGCGATCATGTCACCCCAACCCGCAAGTCGTTATCTCGATTCGGCAGCTTTGACCAGGCTCGAGCGAATGAAGTTTACAACGCGTCGCAAGGTCGAGGGTGCTTACAGTGGTCGTCATGTCTCAAAGCGAATGGGTGGGGCCGGCGAGTTTGTCGACTACCGGGAATACACACCGGGCGACGACCTGCGGCGGGTCGATTGGAAAGCGATGGCTCGAATGGGGCGAACATATCTCAAGCTGTTTCAGGACGAAACCGATTTGAGTTGCACGCTGGTGGTGGATAGCAGTGGTTCCATGCTTCAGGGTGCCAGGTCACCGAAGAATCATCTGGGCTCGAAATTGGAGTGGGCTCAGTTTTTCACCACGGCACTGTCGCATTTGATTGTTTTGCAACGGGATGCGGCAGGTTTGGCAACTTACGTCGACAATAAAGTCATGGTTTTGCCACCCTCCTCCTCGATAGTTCAGCGAAGCGTGCTGCATCAAGCGATCAGCGAGCTATTTCCAAAGGGCGAAACGCATTTGGACGACATCTTGAGCGACCTAAGTTTGCGAGGTAAGCGGCGAGGCGTGTTGATTATCCTCAGCGATTTCCTGGTGGATTCGATGGAGCCGATACTAGCCAATTTGAGGAAGTTCCGAATGCGAGGCTGGGAAACGGTCACGTTGCATCTGGTACACCCGGATGAAAAACGACTGCCCGCTGGAAACGCCTTCCGATTCGTCGGCTTGGAATTCGATGGATTCGTGAATTGCATGACGAGCCAGGTTCGCAGGGAATATGAAGACCGCTTTCAAAAACATCTAGAGAAAACGCGAGCGAGTCTTCTTGGGGTTGGATGCGACTACCACCTCATTTCGACGGCGACCGGCTATCTTGACGTTTTGCGGTCGTTCTTGATTTTGCGAAGTTGACAGACGGCTTGAATTGGCCCAACTTTTTGCTCGAATTCTGCAGACATCGGGTGAAATCATCCAAATGTTCCGATTCGACGCAATGAACGGTTTGTCGGATTGCCGATAAGTACTGAAGTTTTTCCGTTGGAGACACGCGCAAATCTTCCGGATGATGAATAGAATGGGCCTGGAGTTAGCAGCATGCCAGGCGTGGAAATGGATAGATCGCTTTTCATCTTGTTCGCTTCTCGTATTCGGTAACTCCTATCCATATGATCGCACAGAGTTTCAGTGCAATGGCGAAAACACGAAGCGATTCATCCCAGCTGCGTGCTCGCCAGCGGCTTGGCAAGTACCGTATCGAACGCCGCTTGGCACAAGGTGGCTTCGCTTATGTCTATCAAGCGCTCGACACGATCGAGGGCGTACGCGTTGCGCTGAAGATGCCGCATCAATACAACGTGACCGCGAGCATGTTGGACAATTTCCATCGGGAAGCTCGTTTGGTAGCCAAGTTGGATCACCCCAATATTCTACCGCTCAAGGATGCTAGCTTTATCGATGGTCGGTTTGTCATTACGAGCCGGCTGGGTGAAAAGACATTAGCATGTCGGCTTCGGAATCGTATTTCGTTTGATTCGGCTTGGCTGTTGATCGAGCAGATGATGGATGGCGTGGCCTATGCGCACCGAAACAAAATCATCCATTGCGACATCAAACCAGAAAACATGATTCTGCTGCCCGATGGTCGGTTGCAGTTGATGGACTTTGGAATTGCCAAGGTGGCGCAGCACACGATTGTCAAAACGATGATCGCTTCGGGGTCGGGAACGGTGGGCTACATGGCACCGGAGCAAGCGATGGGGCGACCGAGTGCTCGGTCCGATGTGTTTTCGATTGGGTTGATTGCCTACAAAATCCTGACCGGGCATCTTCCCGAATGGCCCTTTGAATGGGCACCGGCGGGTTATGCAACTTTGAGGCGCAAGGCGCACCCGGATTTGATCGCCGTCATTCGCCGGGCGCTGGAATTGCGACCGAGCCGTCGCTATCGAGATGCAAATGATCTGTTGCGTGCCTTTAAGGTGGTGAAGGCTCGGTCGTTCAAGTTCGCGCATCGTCATCGACCAGCAAACGGCAATAGCAAGTCGACTTAGGAGAGTAGAGCGATTGTCCTCAATCGCTTATCGAGCCTTGGTCGCGCATAAAAAGATTTGGCTCAACATGGAAGCCGACGCGAATACTTGGTTCCCTTTAAACTTGCGCATTGCCCCCGAGCTTCGCAGCTACCCGGCAGAACTGTCTCGCAAGCACCAGGGCCAAGTGCCTTAGCCACAAAGCTTGTGCTCCCACAAAAAGAGATAGCCAAACAGCAGGGTTATCTTGCGACTTGCCAAATCTCTTCAATGCGCGATAAGCGATTGAGGACAATCGCTCTACTCTTTTCATTAGCTAGTGGTTGTGCCAAATCGGAATTCCGCGAAAATACTCCCTGTTGGAACAATCGTTGACCTAACGTGTCAATTGATCATGGCCTAATTAGAACGCGGGTTCCGCTAGCATTCTATTTTGGGTTTGGGACTGTGCAGGGAGGTTCATTGACTATGGCTACAACCAAGATTCCTTTTCGTCAGCGACGACCGCTTCTCGATCAATCGCAATCCATCCAAATCGAGTACTTGGGTTGGTCCGGCCCGATACTTCGTTCGGCCTGCGATTATCTGCAAAAACACTACACCCGCGGCAACAAATGGGACATGGATCAGTGTTTGCTCGTGCTGCCCGGTGGCTTCGCAGGGCGTCGATTGACTCAACTGATGGCGACGCAAGCTAGCGAAAAGTCGCTTGTGCTCCGGCCGCCGGAGATGTTGACGATTGGGACTTTGCCGGAAAAACTTTACACCGCGAAACTTCCGTTTGCCAGCGATTTGGAACAAGTGCTCGCTTGGACCAAAGTGTTGCGGGCGGCGGACCATGAGTTGCTCAAGCCGCTCCTTTTTGAAGTACCAAATTCCGCCGAACTGAGACCGTGGATGGATCTGGCTCGCATCCTGAGCACGCTTCATCGCGAACTCTCGTCAGATTTGGTTGATTTCGACGACGTGGTCCAGGAGCTCAAGGGCACAGTCGAAGAGGTGCGTTGGCAGGTTCTGTCAAAGTTGCAGCGAGCTTACCTGGATGAGTTGCATATTGCGGGCCTGTGGGATGTCCAGTCTGCGCGACGCTTTGCGATCGACAATAAAGAGGTCCGAACCGACCACGAAATCATCTTGGTCGGTGCCGTCGATTTGAATCGAGCACAGCGCAGATTTCTTTCGGAGGTTGCGGATAGTGTGCGCGTACTCATCGGTGCACCCGAGTCCTACGCCGCTGGCTTCAACCAGGATGGGACGCTGGCCTCGGACTATTGGCAAGACATCGAGGTACCAATCGACGAGGATCAGTTGCATATCCGATCGAGCGCCAACGATGCAGCCAATGAGCTTGCCACTCAGCTTGCCAACCTAGGCAACGAGTACTCGGTGCATGATATCACCGTTGGGATTCCCGATCCGCAGATTGTACCAGCCTTGCAGGAGACATTGGGTCGCGGTGGCATTGTGCTGCGGTATGGTCCTGGAACATCCGTCATTCAAGCTCCTCCGATGCAAGTTGTTGAGCTCATCGGTGATTATCTTATCGATGGATCAATCGATATCTTCAGCAGTCTCGTTCGTACGCCTGCCATCCACGATTGGCTGATTCGGTCTTCGATGCATGCTGCGTCCCACGAAGCGTCCCAGGGCTCGTGCGATGCAATTTCAGCAAGCCCACTACCTAGCGACTTCCTAACTCGGCTCGACGAATACCAGCAGCTGACTCTACTGCGGAGCGTCAATGTTCCAGAATGGCCACAAGCCAAAGGGCACGATGTGTTCCAGGCTGTGTTGACTAAGATCGACGGATGGCTGAAACCGCTTCGTATGGTCAATGCAAAATTGACTCTTTGGGCTGCTCCGCTTCGGCAAGTGATCAAATCGCTTTACGAGGGTGTCGAGGCGGACCGAAACGATATTGCGGGCAACCTATCCTTGCGAGCGTGCGGCGAAATCAATCAGGCGTTGTCAAAACTGGCAGAACTCCCCTCGAACCTCGACGCTGTCGTTACTTTTCAAGAAACGATGGCATGGTTGGAGAGTCAGTTAGAGAACGTGAATGTTCCGCCGCCGCAGGATGAGTCCGCAGTGGAAATGCTTGGCTGGCTGGAGTTGACACTCGACGATACCCCTGTCTTGATGTTGACTGGAATGCATGATGGGATCGTTCCTGAAAGCGTGAATGGGGACGCGTTCTTGCCGAATCAGTTGCGATCCGATCTTGGGCTGATGGACAACGCTCGTCGCTATGCTCGAGACTGCTATGCGATGTTGGCGATGCTCAATACGCGAGAGCGAATCGATCTCGTTCTCAATCACTTAAGTCTGGACGGCGACCCGGAAACTCCGAGTCGATTGCTACTGGCGGTTCCGTCCGATTTGCTTGCGCGACGTGTGGAGCTGTTGCTTTATACTAAGGAGACGGAGGACGATCAACGGATTACGGATACGTGGGTACCGCGCGCGACTCAGTCCAACATTCCGATTCCGTTGCCG
>Ga0163144_10009684_pt1 | contig 20673 bp, 17 predicted proteins | sample OliLak19BULKMAT1_FD_123175 | JGI IMG/M metagenome (GOLD analysis project Ga0163144, IMG submission 123175) | Freshwater microbial mat bacterial communities from Lake Vanda, McMurdo Dry Valleys, Antarctica - Oligotrophic Lake LV.19.BULKMAT1 | ecosystem: Environmental > Aquatic > Freshwater >... | reverse complement strand
CGCAGGCCGACCGCCGCGATCACCGCGAAGGCCGGGACGAAGGCGACGACGAAGCAGACGAGCTTGGCGACGAAGGTCGTCCGGAAGACGACCCACACGCCGAGCTGACGGAACCACCACGCGTCGATGATGAGACCGCTCGCGGCTCCGAGCAGCAGCATCCCCGCGACGAGGGCGGGCGCGAGCGCGATCGGGACGAGTCTAGTCAACGGGACTCCGTCCTGGGGTCAACGGGACTGCGTCCCTGGGTCAACGGCACTCCGCCGGGCGTCACGCGCGTCCGTCTCGGCAGCGATCCGACGGACGTGCTCGCGGACGACGGCGGGTGGACAGAGGCGGACGAAGAGCCAGAGGCCCGCCAGTGCGACGGCGAGGTCGTCCATCGCGCCGATCACGGGGACGAACTCGGGCACGATGTCGAGCGGCATGAGGACGTAGGCGGCGATCAGCGTCAGCAGCGCCTTCGGCAGGAGCGAGACGCGCGGATCGCGCCAGAGCCGCCAGTAGAGTCGCCCGAAGCTCGGGACGTGCCGCAGCAATTGCGCACCGCGCCCGGTGAAGAGATAGCGCGGCAGCGCGGCGGTCGCTCGGGGCACGCTTCATCGAATGGCGCTTCGGCGTCCCGTGGTCAATCCGGGTTCAGTCGGGGACCCGAGCGCGAAAGATGCTCGGGTCGCTCTTTTGGACCTCGGGGGCGGTGAAGCGGCTCTCCCAGCAGCCGTCGGAGGCGAGATTGACGAGCTGGGCCGTGACGGGGGCCGCGACCGTGCGACGGGATTGGCTGCCCGGCGCCGGAGGTCCCCTACGGAGCCGTATGCGAAAGACTCTCCAGCGTCGGAGGATTTGCACAAGCCGCACTGCGCCGTACCGCGCGCAGGCGGACGCCGTCGCCGCTACGGTGTGCCGGCCGTCTCCGAGTCGGTCTTGTCGAGGATGCCGAGGTCGGACGCCGGGACACCGGCGATCGATTGGATCTCGGCGAGCGCGTTGCGGAGGACGGTGGCTTCCCGCTCGCGGGTCTTGGAGTCGTCGCTCCGGCGCAACGCTTGCGACGCCGTTCGGAGTCGTATCACCGCGTCGGCCATGCGGTCGTAGTCCTGCGCGCTGAGATCGCGCCCGAGTCGATCTTTGACGACGTGCTCCACCAAGCGACGCGCGTCGCGCTGCGACAACACGGTCGGCCGAACGTCGCGCACGGCACGTGCCGGATCATCGGCTGCCACCGTTTCGTGAGGGGCGGGCGTCGTCCCCAATGGTGGCCATGCGGTCACCACCCGCGGCGACGCGGTCGCCACCGGGTGGGGTGGCGGCGTTTCGGATCGACAGCCCGCCGCGAGGCTCGCGCCTGCCATCAGGCCGCCGAGGACGATCGATCGAAGCGGGGCGACGCGACGCCGCGAGCCCGACGAATGTCTCGATGTCACCGTCCGTCGCCGGAGGCTTTGGGCTTGGGGTGTCCGGCACCCGGGACGTCGAGCGAGCGCAGCGGCATGCCCTTCGGCGCCATCCCGGGCGGCACGATGCCGTCCGCTGGCACGACGATCGGGTTGCCGGCGTCGTCCACGAACTCGTAGTCGGGCGAGAACATCAGGATCGGCTCGAGGCGCTTGCCGTCGTCGGTGGTCTGGTAGTGTCGAATGTAGCCTTCGGGCAGCTGGAAATCGTTCGGCACGAGGAGGCCGGGCTTCACCGGGTTGGTGCCGGGCGGGGGAAATGCCGCGAGACCCTTCGTTTCGCCGGCGGCGCGCATGCCCGCGATCACGTCCTGCGCGATCTTCTCGATGTGCCGGTTCTCCTGTTCCGCGGCTTTGGTGGCGGCTGCGTCGGCGTCCGTGGCGGCCGCCGGTTTCCGATCGACGGCGGCCTGTCCCGCCGCCGGAGCGACCGCAGGGGCGGCCGGCGCGGCGGGGGCACGCCGCAGTGGCTTGGCCGAGCGTTCCGGCTGATCGGGATGCTCGGGCGCAGCGACGTCGGCCGCGACCGCCCGCGCGCCGCCCGGACGGACGGCATGCGCGGCGACGCGCTCCGCCGGCTCGGGGATGCTCTCCGTGACCGCGACCGCGACACGCGCACCCGGATCGCGCCGCAACCACCAGACCGCGGCGACGCTCAGTCCCACTACTGCGAGCGCGGACGTCACCAAGATCACGCCGAGCGCACGCGCCGACGCGGCTCCTCGGCCTCGGCGCGAGGAGAAGCGAACCCCGTCCTCGTCGATCCGCGGTTTGCGTGTGTCGCTGCCCATCGAACGCGGGACGGTAGCTGAGAGCCCACGTTCGGTAAAGGTGACGCCGTGCATCTCGTGCGAGCGCCGCCGCGATCATTGTGCGAGCGACACCGCGCTCGATCGCGTACCAGGGTTGCAGCCCGGAACGCCGAGACGTAGACCGGCGCGTCGCTCGCTGACGCCCCCCACGAGATGCCGACCCGCGCCATCGCCTACTCCCCGTTCTGGCGCATCCTCGCCGGTCTCCTCGTGGTGATCAGTCGCGCGAGCTTGCTCGCGATCGTCGGCGCGATGCTGTTCGTCGAGACCCGCCTCGACAACCAGCTCCGCTTGCTGCGGGTGTTCGTCATGACGAGTCTCGCGCCCGGCCTGGCCGCATGGATGTTGGCGCGGGCCTTCACGGCCGTCACGGCCGTCGAAGGCGACACGCTCGTGGTGCGACGGCGCGATCAGCAGATCGAGATCCCGTGCGACGCGATCGTGGGCGTCGAGCCGTGGTCGCTGCCGCTGCCGTCGGCCGGCGTGTGGCTGCGCCTTCGTTCGGGCCGACGGTTCCAGTACGGGCTGGCGGTCACCGATCCGATCGCGCTGATCGACGCGGTGGCCGACGCGGGAGCCCCCGACGTCGTGCGTGCGGCCGCCCGCCATCCGGCCGCGGTCTACGGCCGCTCGCGCCGGGACGCGGCGCTTCGCTGGCGCGACGCGCTACTGAAGTTCGTGGTGCTCGCACTGGTGCCCGCGGTGCCGCTCTTTCGCCTGCATCAGTGGATCGCGTACGGCGACACCTTCGGCGAGTACTACACGTACGGCCTGCAAGCGTACGTCCTCGGGTTCGCGATGTATTGGTCCGCGTTCATCATCTACCTCGTGCTCTACGCGGCCGTGCTGCGCGTCGTCGCCGAGGCCGCCGTGATCGCCGCGGCGTGGGCTGCGCCCGCGCGCATCGCCGGTGTCCGGCGAGTCGTCGAGAGGCTGGACCGGCTGCTCTACTTCGTCGGCGTGCCAGCGTTTCTGCTGCGCTTGGCGTGGCTGTCGACGTAGCTCGCCGCGTCGAGCCGGAGATCGCGGCCGAGCGCGGGATCGCGCTGCACGTGCCAGATGCGCTGGTCCAGATAGTAGTGCTGCAGCGCGAAGCCCCAGAGGAACCCGATGCCGAGGTCGCTCACGGTGAGGCCCGCCGGCAGCGCCATCTCCTCGGCGCCGACGTCGCAGCCGGGCCAGGCGCTGAACAGGCAGCCGAGCCCGACGCGATACACGAGCGTGAAGCCGAGCCCGAGCGCGAGGAAGACCGGCAGCCGGCGCATGAACGCCGGTGCAATCATCGACCGGCTCTGCCGGTCGTCGCGACGGTTGCGATGGAAGAACCAGACGATGGCCAGGTACTGGACGTCGTGGAACGAGGTCACGATCGGGACGATCGCCGCATAGTCGATGCGTGCGGCGACGGGCGGTGCGAAGAGCACGATCGAGACGGAGGTGGCCGCCGTCAGAAAAAGCAGCTTCGTCCAGTGGATCGGAAGGCGGGCGCGTGCGCGTGCGACCTGCCGCGCAACCAGGAGCAGCGCCGCGCCGACCACCAGGAGCCACGCCAGGGACGACCCGAGTGCGGCCACGGGGGCGGGGCATCGAGCCCCACCATCGCCAGCGTGCGTGCGTTGTTGCAGGCGAAGCCCGCAATCGGCGCGAGCAACCCGACGTACAAGAAGAAGCGGTCGGCCCGGTCGTCGGCCGGAGCGTGCTCGCCCGTTTTGCGTTGGTACAGCACCATGACGCCGTAGTGCTGGCGCACGACGTGCCAGTACGCCCAGATCGTGCAGACGGTGAGAAAGACGTCGTAGGGGAGGCGGTGTCCCGCGAGCACCGACAGGCCGACCGTCGCCGGGCCGAGCGCATAGAAGGCGAGACTGCCCCACAGGAGGGTGGCGCGCGCAGCGCGTTCGTCACGATCGAGATAGGTGCGTGACAGGGTGGCGAAGACGTGCGGCCCGTCGATCGCCAGCACCCACGCCATGTAGAGCGTGACGGCCGCGACACCGAAGACGAGATGGGCAGCGAGAAAGCCGTAGGCGACGAGCGCGCCGCCGATCAGAAACACGAGGTCGCTCGTGGGGCCGATGACCCAGGAAGCTCCGGGGCGGCGCGCGGATGCGACGGGGATGGCGAGGGCGGGAGCGGCCATGACGTGGAACTACGACGCGCTTGGCCGGCGCGAACGGCCGGCCAAGCGCGTCGTCGTGATCGGTCTTACGTGGCTACTTCGTAAACTTGAAGCGGGCCGTTTGCGTCGTCCCGTTGTCGAGCTCGAGCAGCAAGTCGTAGCAGCGGTTCGCGTACGTGCTGAGGGTCTTCCAATTGAAGTGATACTGGTTGCTCCCCGCGTCGTACGTGAGGCTCGTGTTGCCCGGCGTCTCGGTCTCGAGCGTATCGACCGGATCGTTGGACTGACAGTTGATCTCGCGGAGGCGCAGCGGGTTGTAGACCACCGCGCTCAAGCGGCTGACGTAGCCACCCGCGCAGAGCGGGAGCTGCCACTTGACCGGGTACGTGCGACCCGCCTTGCCGACGTTGACGGTCGGCAGGTTGTCGACCGGGGGATTGAAGCCGACGAAGCCGTAGACCGCAGCGCCGCTCTGACAGCTGCCGCCGCCGCAGGTGTCGGGTGCGGTGCACGCGTTGCCGTCGTCGCACGGCGCCGTGTTGTTGGTGTTGGCGCAGCCACTGGCCGGATAGCAGGCGTCGTCGGTGCAGCCGTTGCCGTCGTTGCAATCGAGCGGCGCTCCGCCGACGCACGCGCCTGCCGCGCACGTGTCGTTGGTGGAGCAGGCATTGCCGTCGTTGCACGGGTCGGTGTTGTCCTCGTTCACGCAGCCGGTTCCCGGGTCGCAGCTGTCGTTGGTGCAGCCGTTCGAGTCATTGCAGTTCGGCGCCTCGCCGCCGATGCAGGCCCCGGCGGAACACGTGTCGGCAGTCGTGCAGGCATTGCCGTCGTCGCACGAGGCGGTGTTGTTGGTGTGGAGGCAGCCGCTCGACGGATCGCACGAATCGTCGGTGCAGGGATCGTGGTCGTCGCAATCCGTCGGCACCGCGGTGCACGTGGTCCCGCCGTCACACGTGTTGTCGGTGCAGGCATTGCCGTCGTCGCAGCTAGTGCCGAGCGGTTGCGGGCTGCAGGTCTCCGCGCAGCAGCTCGGGAGCGTCCCGTTGGCCGCGCCTTCGTCGCACGTCTCCGTGCCGACGACTTGGTCATCGCCGCAGACCGGGGCGCAGAGCGACGGCTCGCCGGCGCAGCTCCAGCCACCCTCGACGGCGCAATCGGGTGAGCACCCGTCCGCGTCTCCGAGGTTGCCGTCGTCGCAGCCTTCGCCCATCACGATCAGGCCGTCGCCGCAGATGTACTGACAGGTCGACGGGCTTCCCATGCAGCTGAACCCGGGCTCGACGGTGCAGGTCGCCGAGCAGCCGTCGCCCGCGGCGGCGTCGCCGTCGTCGCACTGCTCGCCGCCGGCTAGGATGTTGTCACCGCAGACCGGCGCACACATCGACGGCGCACCGGAGCACGCATACCCGCTCTCGATCTTGCAATCGTCTCCGCAGCCGTCGCCGCTTGCGGTGTTGCCGTCGTCGCATTGCTCGACGTTTGCGACTCCCGACGGCAGCCACGAGGTGTCCATCGTGCCGTTGCCGCACGTCGGCGGGATGAACGGACAGGCGGGGTCGAGGACCCAACCCAGGCGGTCGTGGCCGTTCTGGTTCCAGTGGATGTTCTTGCCGTCCGGATACGGGCCGGCGCTGGCGAAGAACACCGGGTTGCTGCCGCCCGGGGTCGTGAAGAGCGTCGACGCGGTCGCGCCCTCGAACGTCGGGTGGGTGTCGTCCGACTGGATGTAGTCGAAGCTCGTCGTCGAATTGACGAGCTTGAAGTTGGCGTCGCGCAGGGTCGATGCGAGGCCGACGATGCGCGTCTTGTAGTCGTTCAGCGACTCACCGGCGCGGTAGCGAATGGCGTCGGCGTCGATGATGCCGTCACCGTTCGAGTCGTAGTCGCGTGCCATGTAGGTCGCGAACGCGTCGGCACAGAGGAAGCCGTTGTCGGCGGCGAGCTTGCACACCCACCAGTTGCTCTCGGCGAGGCGCGGCAAGAAGAGCTTCTGCATGTTGACGCGATTGCCGTTGGCGGGATCACCGTTCACGGCGTCGGTACAGGTGCTGAAGCTGTTGTCGGCGTTGAAGCCCGGGTAATAGAGGTTCGAGACGATCTTCACCTTGGTGTTCGCATGCGCGTAGGTGTTGATGTCGGTCATCGCGAGCTGCGTAAAGTTCTTGCAGTTGTTGAACGCGTTGTTCAGGCCGGTGTAATTGCAGGTGCCGGCTGCGCTCTTGAAGGCCGAGCGCGCCTGCAAATAGTCGTTGCCGCACATCTCGAAGGTGACGATGCGGGTCGCGGCGTCCTGCATGAAGGCGCGGTCGGTTGGTCGAATGGATGCGGTCGTAGACGCCGGAGGCAACGGCGCCGGATTGGCAGCGGCGCCGAACGTCGAAGTTTTGTCCGGTGAGCGCGGCGCAGTACTCGGCCAATACGTACGGCCCGGCGCGCCGCGCCGCCGTCGTCGAACCCGTGTAGCCGGCGAAGATGGAGTCGCCGTACGCAACGACGCGCAGGGTCTGCGTCGCGCCCGGTCGGCTGACCACCCATGCCGAGTTCTATGCGATTGTCGACGCTCGGGCGGTGCCCGTCGTCACGATGGCCAATGTCAGGAAGACACCGAGCCGGCCGGCGTACCTCGCGCGTGCGTTCATCTACTCCACCTCCTCGAATGTAATGGGGGTGCTGGCACGGAAATCGTGCTGGCACATTCGACCGCCCGCGGGGTCTAGCGCAGTCGACTGCCGAGGCACAACAAAAAAGCGGTTCGCGCGACGCCCAAAAATGCGACGCATTGCGCCGAGAGCGGATGAGCCCGACGCGCGTCGCGCTCATCGACTGCGGCGTGCGCGCGGTTTGGATCGTCGCGCGGTCGCCGTACCCGCCGTCCGCAGCCCACGCAGCGACCTCGTCCGCGATCAGATCGAGCGAGGTGCCGTGAAACCCGCGTCGCAAGAAAACGCGGCGCGCTGCGTCGAGCAATCGACGGCGTGTGACTTCGCCCTGTTCATCGCGACGGCGACGGCCCGCCATACCGATGGTCCTAAAGATACTCTCGGTATCCGCGTCAGCCCGCGACGAATTTTCTTGACGCTTCTCGCTCACGTCGGTTACGTGCCGAAGCTGGTCGTCGCGTCGACCTCCGCGGCCAGCGCACACGCTGACCCACCCACGGCGAGGCCTCACAACGAGAACGATCGGCACGCAGACTCACACTCGGGAACCAAAGGCTCCATGAGATTGAGTGATGATGCCGCCCGCCTGCCACCAATCGCCCGCTGCGCGAGAATCGAACTGAGACAGTACCGGCGTGGGTGGTTGGTTGACTTCTCGTCTGCCCGTGTCGAAGGTGCCGAGCGCTGCATGACCCCGATCGAGCTCTTCGACCCGAACAATTTCATGGCCACCACGCAGCTCGTCGGGGCCGAAGGAGGGAAGGTCCTCCTCGAAGCCGGCAAGAGCTTTCCCGGCGGCCCCGTGATGCTGGTGTTCGCGCTCTTCTGGGCCCCCGTCGGTCCCGGCATTCCGGCGGGCGTGCTCCTGGCGCGCCACATTCCGCTGAACCCCGCGCTCACGTTCGGCCTCTACGCCATGTCGGACGTGCTCGCGGCGACGATCTGCCACCCGCTCTTCGTCGGTCTTCGTCGGCTCGCGGGGCGCGTCCCCGCCGTGAAGGCCGCCGGCCAGCGGTTCATGAAGCTCGCCATGCTCGGCGTGCCGGGCGCCCGGGCGACTCCCAGCGGTGAGCCACCGAGCCGCGCCGCCCAGCTGTTTCGCGTCGCGACGATCGGCTTCGGCGTCGACATCTACACGGCCGGCGCGGTCGGGACGGGGCTCGACGTTCCGCGGGCGTTGCGCTGGGCCTGTGCGATCGCGGGCGATCTCGTCTGGTTCGCGATCCTGCTCGGCACGAGCATCGCGGCGGCCTCGCTCATCGACGACGATCGCGTCGTCGGTGGCGTGGTGTTGGTGGCGATGCTCGTCGTGCCACCGCTGGCGCGCCGGCTGTTCCCGGCACTGCGCCCGGACGCACCGGCGCCCGCGCCGCGGACCGACGGCGGCGTTACGCGCTGACGGGCGCGGCCAGTGGCAGGCGCAACTCGAACATGCAGCCGACGCCGTCGAGATTGCGGACGGAGAGGGCGCCGCCGTGGGCTTCCGCCGATTGCTTGGCGATCGCGAGGCCGAGCCCAAGGCCCTCTCGTTGGCGTGACTTTGCGTCGTCGCCGCGCGCGTAGGGCTCGAAGATCGTCGCCCAGTTGTTCGCGACGATGCCGCCGCACCCGTCCTGCACCTGGAGGACGGCGTCGTCCTTGTCGGTGTGGAGGGTGATGGCCACGGTCGACGCCGGTCGCGTGTACTTCACCGCGTTCCGCAGCAGATTCGCGACCGCCGAGTGCAGCAAACGGCGATCGGCCTGCACGACGAGCATCGGCGGGGTGACGAGATCGATCCTCACCTGCCGACTCTCGGCGTCCGGTTGCAGCGTGTCTTCGATATCGCGCACCAGGGCGACGAGATCGAGGTCGGTGCGGTCGGGCTCGATGCCCGCGTCGAGGCGTCCCGCGATCAGCACCTGATCGATCAGCTCGCGGATCTGCTCGAGGCTGCGGCCGAGCAACTGCATCGGGCGACCGGTGCCGAGCGTCGGATTCGTCAGCGTCAACAAGCTCGATGCGGCGAGCGCCGTCGCGAGCGGCGTCCGGAGCTCGTGCGCGACGAACGCGCGATGGCGGGCCTGCTCGCGCGCCAGCTCTTCGTCGCGCCGGCGGATATACTCCCGCACGGCTTCCGCGGCGCCCGCGTTCACCGCCGCGAAGAGCGCCCGCACGTCTTCCGTGGCGAGGGTCTTGCCGGCCGTCGTCACGATCTCGAGGAAGACGTCGGCGAGAATGCCGTACTCGCGAACGACCTCGTCGACGTCGAACCCGACACTCAGCCGTTGCGCGCCGTGCAGGGCCCCGGCTTCCTGCGCCGGTGCTTCCGCTTCCTCCGGTGTGGCCGGCGGACCGTCGAGGACGGCGATCAGCCCGTCGACGAACATCGGCATGTGGTCGAGCAACTCGATGCGCGAGGCGTGCAGGGTGTCGACGAGCTCCGCGACGCGGTGCTGCCAGCGTTCGAGGATCGTCGCGCGTTCGCGGCGAAGGAAGGTCGCCAGTTCTCGAGGCATGAGGGAGGCGCCACGCTAACCACCCAGCCCGTTGGTGGCAATCTGCCCCGCACCAAAAAGGCGCGGGGCACTATCACTCAGGCGTTTGCGCGCCCAGGCGTTCAGGGCTGCGGGGTCAGTCTTGCGGCTGCGGCTCGGCGTAGATGAAATCGTCGCTCGAGACGATCTCGGCGAAGCCGCCGAAGATGGCGCTGCCGTCCGTCGGTCCGAGCTCCTTGTTGCCGTAGGTGATGCGGACGCGCTTCACGACGGAGTCGGCGTACAGCACGCCGATGAAGGACAGCCCCTTGTCGTTGACGGGGGCAAAGTACTCGCCGAGTGACCGGTCGTCCTCGGCAAAGAGCTCGATCTTGGTTTCGTTCTCGTCGACGTCGGTGAAGACGACGCCGAAGGCCTTCGTGAGTGCGGGCTCGTCGGGCGCGCCGACGATGGCGAAGGTCACGTCGACGATGTTGCTGCCGATCGGCGAGAAGAGGCGCTCGTCGCTGAACGTCGTGAGCTCGGCCGGGTACGTCGGGTTGAAGTTGCCGAAGCGGACCGGGGTGAGGGTCGGGTTGTCCGAGTCGGCGCTCACCTGCACGCCTTCGCCGGGCGTCGTGACACGGATGCCGCGCGCACGCGGCGCCGTCCGGGAGTTGAAGAAATCGGGATTCAAGAAGCCCGGGCTCGAATCGTCATCGGGAACGCCGTCCCAATTGACCTCGCGGCGGCCGGAGGCGCCGCGCTCGGCGACGCCGCCGTTGTCGCGTCCGAGCTGTGTCCGGAACTCCTCGACGATGCCCGGAACCTCGGTGGCCTTGCCGGAGAAGACCGTCGGTTCACGCCGGTCGTCGTTGCCGCCACTCCCGCTTCCGTTGCCACCGCAGGCGGATGCCGTGAGTCCAAGCAGCGCCAGCGCGACCGCGAATCCGTGTCGACCTCGTCCCATCACCATGCCCCTCCCATGCCGCAAGATTGGCGTGCCCTTACCTTAAAAGCCTGCGCCAACGCAATTTGCGGGTGCTGTGTGGTGTGTATCGTCCGGGGGGCGGCCGAACATGAGCGGCCCGCCTGGGGTCGGTGCCGGCCCGGCGCAGCCCGTTACGCCTTCGGTGCCGTGTTCGTGAGACGAAGGACGGCCGACGGATCAATAGTGACGACCCCGTCCTTCAAAAGCCGCCCGACCGCTCGCTTGAAGGCTTTGCGGCTGAGGCCGAAGCGTTTGCGGATCTCGTCGGGGGTGGCGCGGTCGCTGACGGGCGGGGCGCCGGGCTCGCGGAGGAGCTCGAGGACGTGCTCGGCGTCGTCCTCGATCTCCTCGTGGGCCTTGGCGCGGAGCGAGAGCTCGAACTTGCCGTCGGCGCGGACGCGCGTGACGCGGAACATCGCCGACGCGCCGCGCGCGAGGGCGTGCGGCTCGTTTTTCGGGACGAGGCCGACGAAGCGGCGCTCGACGATCACGAAGAGGCCGACCTCCGGATCGACCCGCCAGGCCTCGCCCGCCACCCATTCCCCCGCGGTCATCGCGGGCTTGTCGCGCAGCATTTCGCTGACCCGCATCGTGCCGGCGAGGCGCCCCGTCTTGTCGACGAAGAGCCCGATCGGGTGTCGTTGGCCGACCGCGAGCTCGTGGGTCTGTTCGCGGAACGGCACGAGCAGCTCCTTCGGCAGACCCCAATCGACGAAGATCCCGACCTCGGTCATCGCGGTGATGGTCAGGAAGGCGACCTCGCCGAGATGGACCTTCGGCATGCTCGTCGTCGCGATCGGGCGATCTTCGGAATCCAGCGTCACGAAAACCGAAAGCTCGTCGCCGACCTGCGTGCCGTCGGGGACCTCGCGGTTCGGCAGGAGCACGACAGGCGCATCCGGATCGTCGTCGGCGCCATTCGCATAGGCGGTATCGGCGGGCTCCACCGCCAGCGATGCGCCCGCGGTGCCGAGGCGGCAGACGCGCAGCGCTGCCGTCCGACCGACGAGCTCGCCGTGCGGGACGACGATCGTTCCAGTGCGCCGCGCCATCGGGCATCGGTAGCATGGCCGACGGCGGGCCGATATCTACGACCGCCATGCTCCTGCCCGCGACCGCCGCGCTCGATCTCGACGCCGTGCTCGCCGATTTCGCGGCGCACGGCTTCGCGCGGCTCGGCCGCGTGCTCTCCGACGACGGCCTCGCCGCCCTCGGCACCCGCGTCGACGACATCATGCAGGCGCGCGTGCAGCACGACGGGCTCTTCTTCCAACGCGACTCGGCGACCGGCCGCTACGAGGATCTCGAGTTCGCGAAAGGCTGGCAGGGGCCATCGGGCGAGTATCGGAAGATCGAGAAGCTCGAGCTCGATCCGCTCTTTCGGGCCTGGATGACGAACGCGCTCTTCGAGCGCATCGCGCGCCGACTGATCGCGGGGCCGATCGCGCTCTATCGCGCCGTGCTCTTCACGAAGAGCGTGGCCGGCGGCACGGCGCTGCCGTGGCATCAGGACGGCGGCCGCTTCTGGGGCATCGATCGCCCGGCCGAGCTGCAGATCTGGACGGCGCTCGACGACTGCCCGGTCGACGCGGGCTGTGTCGAGGTGCTCGACGGTAGTCACGCCGCCGGCCTCGCGACACCCGAAGGCGGCGTCATCGGCGAGGCGCTGTTGCAATCGGTCAGTGCCGAGCAGCGCGCGCTGCCCGTGCCGACGCGCGCCGGCGACTCGCTGCTCATCCACAACCATCTCTGGCATCGCTCGGGCGTGAATCGCACCGGGCGGCGGCGGAGCGCCGTGTCCTTCTGCTACATGAGCGCCGCGACGCGCTGTCTCCGCACCAAGCGTCAGCCGCGGACGTTCGTGCGGCTCTTCGATTGAGCGTGACGACGCCACGCGAACCGCTGCTCGCGCTGCTCGCCGCCTACGCCCGGCGCTTCCCGGACGAGCGCGCGGTCGCCGAACGCTTCCGCGCTTTTGTCGCGGCGCACGCCGACTGTTTCGAGCGCACGTGCGTGCCCGGCCACATCACCGGCTCGGCCTGGCTGGTGTCGCACGATCACGCGCGCTTCCTGCTCACGCACCACCGGAAGCTCGGCCGTTGGCTCCAGCTCGGTGGCCACTCCGACGGCGACGCCGACACCGCCCGCGTCGCCCTCCGCGAAGCCACCGAAGAATCCGGCATCGCGGGCCTGACACTCGCCGCGCTCGACGGCGTCATCCAACCGCTCGACCTCGACGCCCACGAAATCCCCGCCCGCAAGGACGAGCCCGCGCACATCCATTACGACGTGCGCTTCATCGTCGTCGCCCCACCCACCGCCACCACCGCGATCAGCGAAGAATCCATTGCGCTGCGCTGGTTCGACTCGGCCGCGCCGTTGACGGTGGACCACGACGAGAGCGTCGAACGACTACAGCGCAAAGCGCAGCGGTTCCGACGATAGGTGGAGCGGCGGGGGAGGGCGGAGCGCAAGCGATCCCGCACCCGCGTACTGTCTCGGTTCGATTCTTCGCGGCAGCGGGCGAGTGGTGGCAGCAGGCGGGCGGGTCGAGGAGGGCTTCTACGGTCGCGCGGTCTCTGACACCCAGCGCGTACAACCTGCCGCTGCCTCGCTGTCCTGCGCACACGCGAGCTGGCGCTCCCCGAAGCCCTCCCCGACCCGCCCGCCTGCCGCATCATCACTCGATCTCACTGGGAGCCGCGGTCGAGTGCGAGTCTGCGCGTCCGATCGTCCTCGTTGCGATGCATCGCCGGTGGGTGGGTCAGGGACTGTTCCGGGGAGCCGCAGCTCGCGTGTGCGCAGAACATGGAGGCAGCGGCAGGTTTCAAGCGCTGGGTGGCGGCGACCCGGCGACCGTAGGAAGCACTCCCTGACCCACCCACCGGCGACACCGCCCAACATCACAGACTGAGACACGCTCCCCACCGCACCCGCCTCAAACCAAACCTACGCCCCTGGCCGCGTCTCGAAGGTCGGCACCCCATCGGGGATATGGTGAAAGGCCTGCTTGTCGACCGTGTAGATCACCATCTGCGGCCCTTTGAAGAGGCTCGGGTCGTCGAAGGTGCCAATCTTGAGCAGCACCGCGCCCGGCAATCCCGGCGACCGCGTCAGGAGATGCGTTCCGCAGTCGGGACAGAACTCGCGCGTGACCGCATTCGCGAGATCGCTCCGGCTGAAGCCCTTGGCCGTGCCCTTGGTGTACGTGAAGCCGCCCTCGGGCATGCCCATCACGACGTTCGGCATGCCGCCCGAGATGTACTGACACTCGCGGCAATGACACTGACCGCTGAAGAGCGGATCGCCTTCCACGGTGTAGCGCACGCCTTTGCAGTAACAGCCGCCTTCGATCTTCATGGATGCGTCCTCCTGTCCCGACGCACTAGCAACCGTCCCCCGCGGCGACAACGGCGGGTTCTGTGTTGGGCGGTGTCGCCGGCGGGTGGGTCAGGGTGTGCTCCTACGGTCGCCGGGTTTGTGCCACCCAGCGCATACAACCCGCCGCTGCCACCATGCTTTGCGCACACGCGAGCTGCGGCTCCCCGGAGCACACCCTGACCCACCCACCGGCGAGGCATCGCAAAACGGCCGTTCGGGTGCGCCGACTCGCACTACCAACCGACGGCTCCAATCAGCTTGAGTGATGATGCAGCCGGCGGGCGGGTTGGGGAGGGCTCCGGGGAGCGCCAGCTCGCGTGTGCGCAGGCCATGGGGGCAGCGGCAGGTAGTACGCGCTGGGTGTCAGAGACCGCGCGACCGTAGGAGCCCTCCCCGACCCGCCCGCCGGCTGCCACCAATCGCCGCTGCCGCGAGAATAGAAATGAGACAGTGCCCAAAGGCGTTCAGGGTTGCAGCGTGCGGTGCAACCGCGCCGTGTCGTAGCCGCGCCGCTGCAGGCGCTCGACGATCGCGGCATATGTGGTGCCGTCGAGTCGCGGCGTGCGCGCGAGGATCCAGAGATAGTCGCGGCTCGGGTGGCCGACGACGGCCCAGCGATAGTCGCGATCGAGATCGATGATCCAGTAGGCGCCGCGAAACGGCCATTGAAAGGTGACCGCGAGCTTCGCGTTGGTGGCCGGGTCGACGACGCGCGCGCTGCCGGTGACGCTGCGTTCGGGGCCGTCGAGTCGTTGGTCGCGGCACCGGTTCACGACCGTGATGGTGCCGTCGGCGGCCGGTGTGTACTCGGCCTGGGTCGCGACGCAGCCCGCCTGGAAGCGCTGCGGGAAGCTCGCGACCTCGAACCACGTCCCGGCGTAGCGCGCGAGATCCACGTGGGCGACCGTGTCGAGCGGGGGCAGCCCGCGTCGTGACGTCGTGGTCGCGCAGCCAGCTGCGATCGCGCCGAACCCCAGCATCACCAGGGCAACCACGCGCGAAAAAGTTCTCATGCGTCGACCTTGCCAGCGCGATCGTTCGTAGGCGACGGTCGCGCTCCGGATGGCGCTCGCGCCCTCGCGGCGCGCGTTTCGGGGCGGCGTCGCAAGTGGTAGCGTCGCCGGCGATGAGCCGGCCGCGCCACAAACCCGAGGTCCTGGCGCCGGCCGGTGACGCGGCAGCGTTGAGCGCGGCGCTCGCGGCCGGAGCCGACGCCGTCTACTTCGGGTTGCAGGAAGGCTTCAACGCGCGTGCCCGCACCGGCAATTTCGCGCTCGGCGACCTCGCTGCGACCGTCGCCCGTATCCATCGCGCCGGCGCCAAGGCGCACCTCGCCGTCAACACGCTGGTGTTCGAGCCCGAGCTCGCGCTCGTCGAGACGGTGCTGCGCCGCGCGGCCGCATGCGGCGTCGACGCGTTGATCGTGCAGGATCCCGCGGTCGCGGTGCTGGCGCGGGCGATCTGCCCCGCGCTCGCCGTCCACGCCAGCACGCAGATGACGATCTCGAGCGCGGAGGGTGCGGCCTTTGCGGCGAGCCTCGGCGTCACGCGCGTCGTCGTCCCGCGCGAGCTCTCCGTCGACGAGATCCGGCGTTTTGCCGCAGGCGCGACGGTCGAGCTCGAGGTCTTCATCCACGGCGCGCTCTGCGTCGCGTGGTCGGGGCAGTGTCTCACCTCGGAAGCGTGGGGCGGCCGTTCGGCCAACCGTGGGCAATGCGCGCAGTCGTGTCGCATGCCGTACGACCTCGTGCTCGACGGCGAGGTGCGCGCGCTCGGCGACGTCGCGTATCTGCTCTCGCCGAAGGATCTCGCGGGACTTCGTGCCGTCGCCGATCTGGCCGCGCTCGGCGTGCACGGCCTCAAGATCGAAGGCCGGCAGAAGGGCGCGGCCTACGTCGCGACGGCGACCGCGATGTATCGACACTGGGTCGACGCCGTCACGTCCGAGCGCGGCCCGTCCCCGGCCGACGAAGCGAGCGTCCGCGCCGATCTGTTGCGGACGAGCCTCGTCTACACGCGCGGCTTCGGCGACGGCTTCCTCGGCGGCTCCGACCATCAGACGCTCGTCGAGGGCCGCTTCCCGAAGCATCGCGGCGCGTTTCTCGGCCGGGTCACGCGGGTGGGACGCGACACCGTACAGATCGCACGCGATCCCGCCGGCCGGCCGTGGACGGGGGCCCGTGCCGCCGACGTGACGGTGTCGGCGCCGCTCGGGGCGCCGATCGCGGCACTCCGCGGTCTCGGCGGCGCCCGCGATGCGAGCGACGGCCCGCGCGCCGCCCCGCCGGAGCCGCGCGCGGGCATGGGCGTCGTCTTCGACGCCGGCCATCCCGAAGATCCACGCGAGCCGGGGGGACCGATCTTCGCGGTCGAGCCGACGGCCGAGGGATGGGCGCTCCGTTTCGGTCAGCCCGGTCCCGATCTCGGCCGGGTGACGAGCGGCGATCGCGTGTGGATCACGAGCGATCCCGCAATCGGACGCGAGACCGAACGCGGGCTCGCGGCCGATGAGCCCACGGGCCGGATTGCCTTGGAGCTCAGCGTGCACGGCGCCGCGGGCGAGCCGCTCCGCGTCGTCGCCGGCGCCGGTCACGTGCGCGCCGAGGCGGCGAGCCCGTCGTGCTTGCAGCCCGCGGCCGGCGGCGGGCTCACGGAGACGGTGCTGCGCGAGAAGCTCGCGAGCGTCGGCGGGACACCGTTCCGCGTCGCCGCCATCGATCGCGGCGCGCTCACCGACGGACTGCATCTGCCGGTCTCGGAGCTGAAGGCGATGCGGCGCGCGCTCGTCGCGGCGCTGCTCACGCAGGTCGACCATGGCCCCGTGCGCGAAGTGCACCCCGGCCCGTTCGTGCCGGGCTTGCGCGCGCGGGCGCGCGCGCTGCGGCCGTCGCGCTGGACGCCGCCGGCCGCGCCCGAGCTCGTGGTGCTCTGTCGGAGCGCCGAGCAGCTCGAGGCGGTGATCGAGTCCGGGGCCGGCGCCGTCGAGCTCGATTGGATGGAGCTGGTGGGGCTCGGGAAGGCCGTCGCCCGGGCGCGCGCCGCCGGCTTGCAGATCACGCTCGCGACGGTGCGGGTGCAGAAGCCGGGTGAGGAAGGCTACGACCGCCGCCTCGCCGCGCTCGCGCCCGACGCGGTGCTGGTGCGGCATTGGGGCGCGCTCACGTCGTTTCAGCGCAGCGCGCCGGGAGCGCCGGGCGATTCACGAGCGCGACCGCTGCTGCACGGCGACTTTTCGCTCAACGTCACCAACGCGATCACCGCTGCCGAGCTCTTCGACCGTGGCCTCGACACGCTGACGGCGTCGCACGATCTCGATCGCGCCCAGCTGCTCGCACTGCTCGACGCCGCTCCCGCCGAGCGCTTCACGGTGGTGCTGCACCACCGCATCGCGACGTTCCACACGGAGCATTGCGTGTACGCGCACGTGCTTTCGGCCGGCCGGGACTTCCGCACCTGCGGCCGCCCCTGCGAGCAGCACGAGCTCGGCCTGCGCGATCACAAAGGTCGCACGCATCCGGTGATCGTCGACGTCGGGTGCCGCAACACCGTCTTCAACAGCGAGGTGCAATCGGCGGCCGACCTGGTCCCCGAGCTCGTCCGGCGCGGTGTCCGTCGCTTTCGCGTCGAGCTGGTACGCGAGTCGCGGGCGGAAACCGCCCGGGTGCTCGCCGCGTACCACGCGCTCCTCGCGGGTCAGCTGTCACCCGCCGAGGCGATCGCACGCGCCGACGCGAGCGCGCACTACGGCGTGTCGCACGCGCCGATGGCTTTGATGAGCTGAGACGCATCCGCTGAAGCACCCGGCGCCATCACGGTGCCACCGCGTCATCACGATGCTGCTTGCCTACGTAATCGAACGGGCGCCAAAACGGTGGGGCTGCGACACGCCGTCGGAACACCAGTTGCTGATGGGAGCAGCGCCCGTCGCGCCCGGAGGTTGATGATGCGAGGCAGATTCTTGGTGATGTGCTGTGCCGTTGCGCTGGCGATGACGGTGATCGCGCGCCGTGCCGACGCCCAGACGCATCCGGTGCTGTTCGTCACCCAGGTTCCGGTCGGCGGCTTCACCGTCCTCTCCAGCACCTTCGGGAATCATAAGGCGTCCATGGACGACGCGCCCCGCGGTGGCGACCTCGTCATCCGCTACTCCAACGGCGTGCTCCGCTTTCTCACGCAAGAAGCCGGGTACGGATCGAGCGGCGCGCAGGGCAACAATGCGATCGCCGTCCGGGAGCCGTGCGTGCATTGGAGCGGCGACAAAGCGCTCTTCTCCATGGTCATCGGCGCGCCGACCGCGCAGTACCAGGTGAAGACGTTCACCTGGCAGATTTATGAGGTGAGTGGTCTCGGTCAGGGTGGGACTGCGACCATCCGCAAGATCGCGAATCAACCGGCCGGCTACAACAACGTCTCGCCGATCTACGCGACCGACGGCCGCATCATCTTCACGTCCGACCGCACGCCGACCGGCGAAGCGCATCTCTATCCGCAGAAGGACGAGTACGAATCGGCGCCGACGGTGGCCGGCATCTACTCGCTCGACGAGCAGAGCGGCGACCTGATCCTGCTCGAGCACGCCCCGAGCGGTGCGTTCTCGCTGTCGCTCGACTCGTTCGGTCGCGTCATCTTCACGCGCTGGGACCATCTCCAGCGCGATCAGCAAGGCGACGCGCCGTCGACCGCCGCCAACTACAAGGCCTTCACCTGGGCGAGCGAGGCCGCGAACGCGGCGACGACGACCAGCCTGACCGGCGCCGAGGTGTTTCCCGAGCCGCGCACCGCGGGGGATCCGGCCTACTCGTCGACGCTCTCGCCGCACACCTTCAACCAGTTCTTCCCGTGGGAGCTGAACCAGGACGGCACGGCCGAAGAGACGCTGAACCACGTCGGCCGTCACGAGCTCGGCGGCACCTATACCGACGGCAGCTTCACCGCCGACAACAACCTGACCTACTACGTAAACCCGAATCTGCACGCGAATCAGCTTCGCATCGGCGGCGACGGCGGCTTGCTGCAGCTGCGTGAAGACCCGACCCATCCTGGCGACTTCCTCGCGACCGACGCGCCCGAGTTCAGCACCGGCGCCGCCGGCACGTTGATGCGCCTCACCGGCGCGCCCTCGGTCAACCCGGAGAGCATGACGCTCACGGCGGTCACCCCGACGACCGGCGTGCCGCAGCAGACCGGTTACTTCCGGAACCCGTTGCCGATGAGCGACGGCACCCTGCTCGCGGTGCACACCGCGGCCGCCGGCACGCTCAGCAACACCGGCAGCACCGCGGCGCCGAACTGGAACTACCAATTCCGGCTGAAGCGGCTCACGTTGCAGAGCGGGTTCTACGCGCCGAGCAGCACCGTCACTGCTGGCATCACAAAGAGCATCACCTGGTGGACGCCCGACGTCGGAGCCTCCTTCAACGGCACGCTCTGGGAGCTCGACCCGGTCGAGGTCGTCGCGCGTCCCGTGCCGACGCCGCGCACGTCGACGCTACCCGCCATCGAAGCCGGCGTCTTCGCGGACGAAGGCGTCGACGTCGGCAGCTTCCGCACGTACCTCCGTCAGCACGAGCTCGCGTTGATCGTCTCGCGCGACGTGACCCAGCGCGATCGCGCCGACCGTCATCAGCCGTTCAATCTGCGCGTGCCGGGCGGCGTCTCGTCGATCGGGGCGCCCGGGACGATCTACGACGTGTCGTACATGCAGATCTTCCAGGCCGACGCGGTGCGCGGCTACGGCGCCGTCCCGGCGCAGAGCCGCGGCCGACGCGTACTGGCGCGGCCGATGCACGGCACCAACATCTCGCCGACCGCGCCGGGCGGGCCGCAGAGCTCGGTCGCGCTCGGGCTCGACGGCTCGATGGCGGCCCTCGTGCCGGCGCGCCGCGCGCTCACCTGGCAGACCACGAACGCGGGGGGCGCCGGCGTCGTTCGCGAGCGCAATTGGCTGACGTTCCAGTCGGGCGAGATTCGCGTCTGCGGGAGCTGTCACGGCGTGAACACGCAGAGTCAGAACGGCGATTCCGAGCCGACCAACGAGCCCGAGGCCCTGCGCGATCTCCTGCAGGCCTGGAAGGCCGTGAACGGCAGTGGCCCAGGTACGCCGACGCCGACTTCGACCCCGCCGCCCGGGGCGCCGACCGCCACCGCGACGCCGCAGCCTGGCGCGACGGTCACGCCGACGCCGGCCGCGACGTCCACGCCACCGGCGCCGACCACATGCACGAGCGGCATCGTCGTGCAGAAGGCGCGCCTCAAGGCCGTGCTCGCGTCGGGCGCGATCACCGTCACCGGCACGGCCACGATCCCCGAGCCGTGGGCCGGCGTCGATCCGCTCGCCAACGGCATCCGCCTCACGATCGACGGCGTCCTCGACGTCACGGTCCCCGGCGGCGCCGGCTGGAGTGTCAACAAGAAGGGCACGCGCTGGCGCTACGACGATGCGAGCGCCGCGCTCGGCGGCATCTATCGCATGGATCTCGCGGACAGGTCGTCCACGCGCACGCCGGGTCGGCTGACGTTCGCGATTCGGCTGCGGGGCTCGTCGGCGCTGCCGGCGCTCGGCCCGCTCGACCTCGCGATCCGCCTCGGCACCACCGCCGAATGTGCGACCGCGCATTGGAACGGCCCAACCGCGAACAAGCCACGCTGCCGCGGCAGCGTCGCGCGGATGACGTGTAGCTAGTCCCCTGGAAACGGAATAGCTAGCAAAATACGCCGACGCGTGATCTATACGGGTCATGGCGAATATCGGGCGTCCGAAGGTCGCGCTGGTGGTGTCGGAAGAGGAACGCGACGAGTTG
>Ga0163144_10009682_pt1 | contig 20674 bp, 19 predicted proteins | sample OliLak19BULKMAT1_FD_123175 | JGI IMG/M metagenome (GOLD analysis project Ga0163144, IMG submission 123175) | Freshwater microbial mat bacterial communities from Lake Vanda, McMurdo Dry Valleys, Antarctica - Oligotrophic Lake LV.19.BULKMAT1 | ecosystem: Environmental > Aquatic > Freshwater >... | reverse complement strand
GTCCACGCCTTTGCCCTGGAGGATCTGGTTCGCCTGATAGGGAGTGAGCAGACCGCGGCCGATGAGATCCTTGGCGAGCGCGCGATTGTCCGGGAAAATCGCGAGATTCCGCCGCGTCTCCTCGGCCTGGGAATCCTGTACGAGTTGGCTTTGGATCAGCCAATTAAGGAACTGCGTGGTTGAGGACGGCGTAGCGGTAGACATTCCGGGCTCCGGCCCAGGTGGGGGGTGGGTCTGGCGCTGTTCATGATACCGAAGCGAGACCAGGCGAGAAACTGAAATATGGGACGAATTCGGCAGCGGAAGCGTTCCCGGAATTGCCTCCGCATTTCCCAATGGCACGCCGGTAACGCAGCTATCTTGGCTGCAGCGATTTCCTTAAGACCTCAAAGGCTTCCAAGGACGCCCTCATGTTAGCCTTGCCGGCATCGGTGGTCTGGCGGGCAAGAGCATCCTCCAGAAGAATGCGTCCACATTTTTCGCCTTGCACGTCCCAGATGACGGAGATCATGAGTTTCCTGCGCAACGCGGTCTGATCCTTGGGAAGCCATGAAGATACCTCACGAACCCCCAGCGCCCCGATTTTCGTCAAGGCGTCGGCGGCCGGATATTGACTCCATCTGCCAATGGCAACCGCTGGATCAAGCCGGGGCGCCTTCAGGTCAATGTGGATTGTCAACAAATTGGCTGCCCGTGGGTCTCTCAATTCTCCCAAGAGGTAAATCAGGTATACCTTGGCCTCGTCAGAAAGTTTTCGTTGCAATTGCGCCATCAAATCGGCGGTCAGATCCGCATGTGTTTTCAGGATTTGTTCGCAAGCTTCGTTCGATTGTTTTTCGGACAAGCCGCCGAATTGGTCGACGCGAATCTTCTCCTCGACCACAGTGACCGACAGATCATTGGAAGACACGGAGATGGGTTTTTTATTCATTCCGAAGCAAAACCTTGCGAAAGAGATCTTGTATTCGCCCGCCCGTGTCATGTCGAAAACACGGCTCAAGAGCAGGCGTGTCTCCTCCTCTCGGCCCGGAGCCAACTTGCCCACGCTCCTGCTTCCGCTACCGGCGATGTCCAGTTCTCGGCGGCCGTAGGCGGTAAGGAGCACCGGCTTGCCATCAGGGCCCAGTACACGGATCTTGAAGACGCCAAGGGGAGGACGGCCCACGACAGAGACTGGCTTGTCGCCAACGTTCTTGGTCAGAAGCAATACAGTTACCGGCTCATCAACAGCAACGCTTTTCTGTTTCGATGCCAGCGCGACGGCGCAACGAAGCCCGTTTTGTTCAGGACCCCATTCGCGTTCGCCTACAGGGTCTGCCTTCTTCGGCGGTCCGCCGGCCTTCAGGGAAGCGACCGCTGCCAGAAGAGCTACGGCAAACAGGAGAAGTCCAGCCGCCCTATTGACACATGAATTGATCATTCGTCAGACTCCGCTTTCAAGTTGCATTCCGACAAGGCTTGGAGATGCGCCGCCTCCAAACATCGGCATCAAGCCGGCAAGGACTGCGGTGACGGTAAACATAAGATTCCTCCGAGTGCATTCTAATCGAGTTCGACGTCCACGTTGCCGGAAGACATTGGAAACATTGCCTCAATCTTCCAGCCCGCGATCCCTTATCAAGGCTCAGGAAGAATATTCCGCTTGGCGTGCTTCTCTCCTAACATATTCCACGGGTGTTCCGCTACCGCTTTCCATTCAACGCGACAGGATTGTCTCCCGATGAAATTTCGACCCCTTGGCCGTACCGGTCTGAACCTTTCTTGGCTTACCTACGGCGCCGCTTCGCTGGGCCAGGAATATCGCCCCGTCGACATCAACGAAGCCCTGCGCTCCGTGCATGTCGCTCTCGATTTGGGCATCAATTTCATCGACACGTCGCCCTATTATGGTCGGGGCCTGAGCGAGTGCATGCTCGGCTTCGCCCTGCGCGGCGTGCCGCGCGATCGCTATCTGCTCGGGACGAAGCTCGGTCGCTACGCTCCGGCGCACTTCGACTTCGCGGCCCGGCGCGTCATCGAGAGCGTCGACGTCAGTCTCGAGCGCATGGGCGTCGACTATCTCGACATCGTCCTGTGCCACGACATTGAGTTCGTCGATATGGCGCAAATCGTCGAGGAGACTTTGCCCGCTCTCTATCGCCTCAAGCAACAGGGCAAGGTGCGTTTCGTCGGCGTCAGCGGCTATCCGATGAAATTGTTCCGCTATATCCTCGACCGCGCCGAACTCGACGTCATCCTGTCGTACAACCATTACACGCTGCAAAACACCATGCTCGCCGACATGCTGCCCTATCTAAAGAGCAAGAACGTCGGCGTGATGAACGCGGCGCCGTTCTCGGCCCGCTTGCTGACGAACACGACATTGCCGCCCTGGCACAAAGCGACCGAGGAAGTCCGCCGCATCTGCCGCGCGGCCGCGGAACATTGCAGTGCCCGCGGCGTCGACATCGCCCAGCTCGCCTTGCAGTTTTCGCTCGCCCACGAAGAAATGGCCACCTGCATCGTCGGCTCCGCCAACCCCGCCAACGTGCAAAAATGGGTCGACTGGTCCGAGCAGCCGCTCGATCAAACGCTGCTGCAAGAAGTGCTCGCGATCTTGAAACCCATCCACAACTGGTTCTACATCGAGGGCAAACCCGAAAACAACGACGAACCCGTGGTGAAATAGAGAAGTTAGAAGTTAGAAGTCAGAAGGCGGTGTTCATGGCTGAGATCATCGATGCCCATCAGCATTTTTGGCAGCGGTCGCAGCCGTTTGATTACGCGTGGTTGGAGGCGCCGGCGCTGGCGGCGATTCGGCGGGATTTCATGCCCGAGGATTTGACGCCGCTGCTGAAGAACGTCGGCGTCTCACGCTCCGTCTTCGTGCAGACACAGCACAATCTCCAGGAGAACCGCTGGGCGCTCGCCTTGGCGGAACGGCATTCATTTATCGCCGGCATCGTCGGCTGGGTCGATCTCGCCGCGCCCGACTGCGAAAAACAACTCGTCGAGTTTCGCGCCAATCCACGCTTCGTCGGCGTCCGCCACATCACGCAGGACGAACCGGACGACGACTTCATCATCCGCGCCGACGTGCTGCGCGGCCTGCGCGTTTTGGAGAAACACGATGTTCCGTTCGACCTGCTCTTCTACGTCAAGCATCTCCGCCATGCCGCGACGTTGGCCCGTCAATTGCCCGAGCTGCGCATGGTCATCGACCACCTCGCCAAGCCCGTTATCCGTGAGCGCCGCACCGAGGATTGGCTGCCGCATCTTCAGGCGGCCGCGAAGTTTCCCAACGTCTACTGCAAACTCTCCGGCATGGTGACGGAAGCCGACTGGCAAAATTGGACCGTCAACGACTTGAAGCTCTACGTCGATGCTGCCCTGGAAGCCTTTGGTCCGGAGCGCTTGATGTACGGTTCCGATTGGCCGGTGTGCGAGTTGGCCGGCTCGTATGAGCGGGTCGTCCACGCGCTGCGCGATCTTCTCGCGTCATTGAGCCAAGCCGAGAAGGACGCGATCTTCGGCGGCGTCGCGACGCGCTTCTACGCCTTGCCCGGGATAGCGGAACCCCCTCACCCCGGCCCTCTCCCCCGCGGCGGGGGAGAGGGAGAAGTGTAAAGCGGAACCCCCTCGCCCCGGCCTCGTTTCAGCGCCGGGGGAGAGGGAGAAGTGTGAAAAGGAACGATCGCACATCATGCGGATAATACTAACCACCTTCGGCTCTCTGGGCGATTTGCATCCCTATCTCGCCATCGCGCTGGGTCTCAAAGCGCGCGGGCACGACGCCGTCATTGCGACCAGCGAAGCCTACCGCCCCAAGGTCGAAGCGCTGGGTCTGGGCTTTCATCCGGTCCGCCCTGACATGCCGGACATTACGACGGCCAAAGATTGGATGAAGGATCTCATGGACAGCCGTAAGGGCAGCGAGATCGTCATCCGTCAATTCGTGATGCCGCATCTGCGCGACAGCTACGACGACCTGCTCGCCGCGACGGCGGGCGCGGATGTGTTGGTTACACATGTCATCACCTATGCGGCTCTATTGGTCGCGGAGAAGACAGGCATCCCGTGGGCTTCGACCGTGCTGGCGCCTTTGAGCTTTTTCTCGCCGCATGATCCGCCGGTGCTTCCGCCCGCGGCCTGGCTGGCGAAGTTTCGACGTCTGGGCGCCTGGTTTCATCGGCCGCTGTTCGGGCTCATGAAGTGGACCATCCGCTCCTGGTCCGAACCTTGGCATCGCCTGCGCGCGGAAGTCGGTCTGCCGCCCACGCGCGTCAATCCGATGTTCGAGGGGCAGCATTCGCCGCAACGCGTGCTCGCCCTGTATTCCGCGCTTTTGGGCGACAAGCAGCCCGATTGGCCGCCGCAAACGGTCGTCACCGGCTTCCCCTTTCACGACGAACAAGGCGCCCACGACGTGTCTGCCGAACTCAAACGGTTTCTCGACGACGGCCCCCCGCCCATCGTCTTCACGCTCGGATCGTCGGCGGTTCACGACGCGGGCCCGTTCTATGAGCACAGCGCCGCCGCCGCCAAAATCCTCGGCCGCCGCGCCGTCCTTCTCATCGGCAAGGAAACCGATAACCGCCCCGCGTCGTTGCCCGACGGCGTGCTTGCTTGCGACTATGCCCCCTACTCGGAACTCTTCCCCCGCGCGGCCGCCGTCGTCCATCAGGGCGGCGTGGGCACGACGGCGCAAGCGATGCGCGCCGGCAAGCCGATGCTCGTCATGCCCTATTCCCACGACCAACCCGACAACGCCGCCCGCGTCGTCCGCCTCGGCATGGCGCGCACCATCGCCCGCCGACGGTACACGCCCGAACGCGCGGCCGCGGAGCTTAAGCTGCTGCTCGACGATGGGGAGATTGTTCGCCGCGCGTCCGCCGTGGGGGAACGGGTGCGCGGCGAGAACGCGGTAGAGGCGGTGGCGGAAGCGCTTGAGGGCTTGGCGAGAAAGGGATAGGCAACTTTCGATAAATAATCTCCCGATTCTTCCGCCGCTTGCGGCTTAGCGTTTGCCTCGCCCGTTCAGAAATCGGGAAGTTATTCTCCGAGCGTCCCTAAGCGACGCAAACGTCATGCTCCACCGTGTCGATTCCCCATGTCCGCCTCACGCCATAATTGTAATTTTGCGTGGCGGGAAAGGCGTGTATCATTACAGACTGATTTTGTCGCCTGAAAGAAAAATCTCTTGCCATCCAAGTACGGGCAACACTTTTGGAGAAGAGTTCCCATGCGCCTCCTCGTTACCACCACGATCCTCTTCAGCCTGTTCGCGGATCATTGCGTACTCGCGAATGTGAACCAAAGGCTCTATGAAGGCGGCTGGGAGCGACCGCCGTTTTGAAGGGGGATTGTGTCGTCGCTTGCGCGACGGGTCTGGTTTTCATTGTGTTCCTATGAGCGCATCTCCAAATCGATCAACCCCGCCGCGATCCGCTTCGCTTCCGCCTCGCGCCGGCAGCGGTCGCAGACAATCTTGCCGCCTTCCTCCACCGAGTGTTTTTCGCACGCGGGCCGCAGGCAGACGTCGCATTCGCGATAAAACCAGGTGTCGCGGTCGCGCGGATCCACCTTCAAGAGATGTTCCTTGTCATCGACTTAGTTCCCACCTGTCCATTTGCTCGCTTCCGCCGTTTCCTCACCTGCTTCCGCCACCCTATAGAATGACCGCACCGAGGCAACCACTCCTCTGTCTCCAGGACACACCCGTCGTGTCGAAGAAGGCATTCCGTGAGCAAGAAAAAAAAGCGAGCTGCCGAGAAACAGACCGACCCAACGCGGCAAGAGGGCAAGGTGAAGCGCAAGGATTACGATGCCAAGCTGGACGAACTGCACATGGAATTGGTCAAGTTGCAGTATTGGATCAAGGCGGCCGGCAAGAAGCTCGTCGTCCTTTTCGAGGGCCGTGACGCGGCCGGCAAAGGGGGCGCGATCAAGTGCGTCGGCGAACCGTTGAACCCGCGCGGCTGCCGGGTCGTTGCTCTTGGCAAGCCTTCGGACATGGAGCACACGCAATGGTACTTCCAGCGATACATCGCCCATCTGCCGTCCGCGGGGGAAATTGTGTTGTTTGATCGGAGTTGGTACAACCGCGCCGGCGTGGATCACGTCATGGGTTTCTGCACACAGGAGGAGTATGCGGAGTTCCTACGGTCGTGTCCGGAGTTCGAGCAGATGCTCGTTCGCGCGGGGATCATCCTGCTGAAGTATTGGTTTTCCGTCAGCGACGAGGAGCAGGAGCGCCGTTTCCATGAACGAGCCGGTAATCCCGCGCGGCGCTGGAAACTCAGCGAAATGGACATCCAGTCGCGCGAAAAATGGGTCGAGTTCTCCAAGGCCAAGGACGAGATGTTCTTGCACACGGACATCAAGCAAGCGCCGTGGTACACCGTCGAGGCCGACGATAAGCGGCGTGCCCGCCTAAACTGCATCGCCCATATCCTTAGCATGGTTCCTTATGTGGACGCCACGCCGCCGCCGCTCCAGTTGCCGCCGCGCAGGGCGCCGGACGAAAAATATGTGCGACCGCCGAAGTCGGACCAGCACATTGTCACGGACGTGGAAATGTGACGCAACGCGACGGCCAAGAGGAGCATGCCCCAAAGTACTTCGACGGGATAGTCGTCGCGTCCTTTGCCGCGCGCGATTCGTAAGGAATCGACGTGATTGCCAAGGGAGCCGCAATCCGCAAGCCCAATCTTGATCGAGAAAAATCAACGCGTGCGGACTACGCAACGGGCTCGACAATTCGTCTGGACGGTTGACACGCCCATTCACTATTGCGAAACTGACACTCGCTGCCTGTGGCCTGGCGACGGAGACTTCGTCGGGCCGTCTCGCGAACGTCCTTCCCGCCTTGTGGAGTTTTCCATGAAATCCTGGCTTCGACTCCTGTGCTTGCCGGCTCTCGCCGGACTTCTCGCTTTCTTGCCCGTGCTGGCCGGCGACAAGGGAAAGCCCAAGCTCGATATCGTCCAAACACTCAAGGGCCACGACGCGGAGGTCTACTCCGTCGCCTTCAGCCCTGACGGCAAGCACGTCGCCACCGGCAGCTTCGACCACACGATCAAACTCTGGGACATCGCCACCGGCAAGGAAATGAAGACCTTCGCCGGGCCGCAAGGACACACGAAGCAGGTTCTCAGCGTCGCCTTCAGCCCCGACGGGCAATTCATCGCATCCGCCGGCGCGGACAACACCCTCAAGGTGTGGGACGTTCCCGTCAATCGCCCGCTACGTAGCTTGCCGTTGCCCGATGTCGCCCAAGCCGTCGCGCTCAGCCCCGACAATACCAAGCTCGCCATCGGCGCCGCCGACGGCAAGGTCCGCGTCTTCGCCCCCGCCGACTTCAAGGAACTCTACAAACTCGAACCCGGCCACGCCGGCCCCGTCACCAGCGTGACGTTCAGCCAAAACAACGCCCTCCTCATCTCGGCCGGCGTTGATCGCACGATCCGCTACTGGAACGCCGCCAACGGCGCCTTGATCGCCGTCGTCGGCGCGCACACCGGCACGGTCAACAACGTCGCCATTCACCCCGGCAACGCGGCGGTCTATTCCGTTGGCGATGATGGCTATCTCAAATTCTGGATCCCCAACCCGACGGCTTCGCGCGACCTGCCCGTCCATGCCGCGCCCATCAAGGCGATGGCGCTTTCCCCTGACGGCACCAACGTCCTCACCGCCGGCGACGACAAGATCATTCGGCAATCGTTGACGGCCGGCAAGGAAGTTCGCACCATCCCCGGCCTGACCGCTCCCGTCCGCAGCCTCGCGTTCGGCAACACCATCGCCGCTGGCACGACCGACGGCAAACTGGCACTTTTCGACGCCAAGGACGGCAAGGCGCTCTCCACGGCATTGGCTCATGGCGGCGCCGTCACGGACATCGCCTTCCATCCCAACCCCACGCAACTCGCCACCGGCGGCGACGACGGCTTGGTCAAGATCTGGGCCCTGCCCCCCGTCCCCGCTCGCGCCCTGACCCATCCCGACAACGTCCTCGTCTCCATCGCGACCCCCGATGGCAAGAAAATCTTCACCGGCGGCGCCGACAAGATCGTCCGCGTTTGGGATGCGGCCAAGCTCGGCGTCGAGCGCCAATTCTCCGGCCACGCCGCTCCCGTCACCGCGCTCGCCACGGCGGGACAGACCCTCGTCTCCGGCAGCGCCGACGCGAGCATCCGCTTCTGGAACCTCGCCACCGGCAAGGACGCGGAGATTTTGTTGGGCCATACCGGCCCCGTCTCCAGCCTCGCCTTCAATCCGCCGGGCAACATGCTTCTTTCCGGTTCCGCCGACGGCTCGGTTCGCCTTTGGCAACTTCCCCTTGTCGCCCCCAAGGCGATGCTTCACCCTGATGCCGTCACCTGTCTCGCCCTCACCGGCGACGGCTCGAAGATGGTAACGGGCAGCGCCGACAAGCAAGTCCGCCTCTGGAACCTCGCCTCCGCCGCCAAGGAACGCGACTTCCCCGGCGCCACCCTCGCGATCACGTCCGTCGCCGTCACGCCCGACGGCCGGTTCATCGCTGCGGGATCGGCCGACAAATCGCTCCTCGTCTGGTCCAACGACGGCAAGCAACTGCAAAAGATCGCCCTGCCCGCCCCGGTCCTGTCCGTTGCGCTTTCCCCCGACGGCAAGGTCGCGGCCGCCGGTCTCGCCGACGGCAGCATCAAGCTCCTGGGCGTGGGCGACGGCAAAGAGGTCAAGACCATCGCCGTTCACAAGGGCCCCGTCACCGCCCTGGCTTACACTCCCAAGGGCGACGCGCTGATCTCCGGCAGCGCCGACAAGACGTTGCACATTCTTAATGCCGCCGATGGCAGTGTCCGCCTCAAGCTCGACCACGCCGGGCCGGTCAACGCGCTCACGCTGAGCAAGGACGGCACGAAGATCGCCGCGGTCGCCGACAAGTCGATCAAGATCTGGAACCTGGCCGACGGCAAGGAAGCGGCAAACCTGCCCATCCCGGCCGAGGCCAAGGATCTCGCCTTCTCGCCCGACGGCGCGCGCCTCGCCCTCGCCTGCACGGACAAGCTCACCCGCATCATCGAACTTGACGGCTCCGTCGTCGAAAGCTTCCCACACGAAGGGCCGGTCCAGGCCGTCGGCTTCTTGGACGCCAAACGCGTTGTCTCCGCAGGCGCGGATAAGTCCGCTCGCCTTTGGTCCAGCGCCGTCCTCTGGCATCGCCGTCACGCCGGTCCCGTTCGTCAGGCGATCTTTTCGCCCAAGGGGGAACAGGTTCTCTCCGGCGGCGACGACAAGACCGTCAAGATCTTCAACACCGCCGACGGTAAGGAAGTTCGTTCCCTCGTCGTGCAAGACGGCCCGGTCGTCGGCCTCGCAGTCACGCCCGACAGCACCCGTCTCATCACCGCCGGCGCCGACAAATCCGCCCGCGTGTGGAATCTGCTCGTCAAGCCCGGCGAAGCCGCCAAGCCCTTGGCCGTCTTCGCTTTGCCCGGCGTGCCCCAGTCTATCGCCTTGAACCCCGCCGGCACGCGCCTCGCCGTCGGCACGGCCGAGCCGATGATTCGCGTCTTCGATCTCGCGCTGGGCCGTGAAGTGCAGGCACTGCCCGATCACGCCGCCCCCGTCTCATCTCTCCAGTTCCTCGCCGACAACCGCACGCTCGTCACCGCCGCCGCCGATAAGACGGCGCGCCTTCTCGATGTCGCCGTGCTCAACGTGTTCGAGGCGCATCCCGGCGGCGTCGCCAGCTTGCAGTACCACAACACCGGCAACCAGCTTCTCACCTCCGGCAAAGACAAGACCGTAAAGACGTGGGATCTCGCCAAGACCGCCGTTATCAAGACCTTCGGCCCTCTGCCCGAAGACGTGAGGCAAGCGGTCTATAGCCGGGACTTCACCTTGGTGGGCGTCGCGACCGGTAAGTCGGTGAAAGTGTGGAACCCCGCCGACGGCAAGGAAGGCGTTAATCTCGTCCATCCGGCCGACGTTTCTTCCGTGTCTTTCAACCAAGACAAGACGCGCATCGCCACCGGCGCCGCCGACAAGCAGTCGCGTCTCTGGGACATCGTCAGCGGCAAGGAACTCCAGTTCTTCCCGCAGGAAGACGCGGTCCAGGCCGTCGCCTTCGATCCCAAGGGCATCTTCATTGTCTCCGCGTCCGGCAAGACGCCGCGTGTCGACTTCCCCGCGATCACCAAGCAGATCGAGTCCGACAAGGGGCCGACCTACGCCCTTACCGTCACCGCCAACTCCACGCACGCCCTCACCGGCGGCAAGGACAAGATCGCCAAGCTCTGGAACCTCGCCAACGGCAATCTCGAAAAGAGCTTCCCCGCGACCGGCGAGGTCAAGGCCGTCGCCATCAACAAGACGGTGCAACTCGTCGCCGTCGGCAGCGCTGATCAGGTCGTCCGCGCCTTCAACTACGCCGACGCCAAGGAAGTCGGCTCCGTGAAAACCGGCGGTTCCATACAAGCGTTGACATTTACGCCCAACAACGTCGTCCTCGCGGCCGCTTGCGGCGACAAGACCATCCTCACTTGGAACGCGACGTTCAACCCCGCGACGGTCCCCGTGCCCAAGGACTTTCTTGAACCAATCCAGAACTACCAAGCGCCGGAGTCGGTGCGCGATCTCGTCTTCGCCAACGACAACGCCACCCTCTACACCGCGGGCGGCGTCAAAACGCTCGACGCCTGGAAGCTCGCCTCGCCCACGCCCATCGCCAACTTCGGCCATCCCAACATCGTCGATTGCGTCGCCTTCCAACCCGCTCCCGGCGGCAACCTTCTCGCCTCCGGCGGCCACGACGGCAAGATCCGCCTCTTCGACCTCGCCAAGAAAGCCCAGATCAAGGAGATCAATGCTCACACCGCCAAGGAAGGGCTTATGATCTACACCGTCGTCTTCACCCCAGACGGCAAGCAAATCCTCAGCTCCGGCTACGACAATAGCCTCAAACTCTTCGATGTCGCCTCCGGCAACATGGTCCGCGAGTTCAAGGCCTACAAAGTCAAGGAATTCGAAAAGGGCCATACCGAACCGGTCTTTAGCGCCGCCTTCAGCCCCGACGGCAAATTCCTCGCCTCGGGTTCCAGCGGCTTGGAACGCGTCATCAAGATCTGGAACGTCGGCGACGGCAACGTCGTCCGCGACCTCGAAAACCCCGGCATCAAAACGCCGCCCAAGACGCCGGTGCAAAGCCACCCCAACTTCGTCTACCAACTCCGCTTCACCAAGGACGGCCGACTCATCAGCATCGGCGACGCCCCTCTCAACAAAGGCTTCCTCGCCATCTGGAATCCGCTCGACGGCAAGATGCTCTTCGGCGAATCGCTGCCCATGGGCTGCTTCTTCGGCCTAGACATCTCCCCCGACGGCAACCTCCTTGCGATCGGTGCCGGTCCCCGCGGCCGCCCCACGCCGGAGTTCAACAGCGCGTATATCGTGCGAACACCTTCGGTGAAATGATGTGTCGCCGGCGAAAGCCCGTGGTGCCGGTATCCTACCGGCACGTTCCTCCGTTTGCACGACGCGCAAGCGAGTAAATTCGCTCGCATGAGCGTCGCGCATTGTAAGTCGCCGCGCGTGAGGTTAGCGGTCCAAGCGAAGCCAACTACTCCGGCCCCGCGTTCGGCATCACGCCTGTTTCCACCGCCTGGCGATACGCTTCCGGGCTTGCGTCCCAGGTCGCTTGATAGGTGCTTTCTAATGGAACCATCACATGCAAGTCGGGGTTGAGGATGAGCGGCATCTCCGGGAGGGGGGTCGCCGACGCCGACGGTTTCGATGTACGCGATTTTCTCCGGACCCGCGTCGTAAGAAACCAACGTGCGGTCCCTGCCTTCGGGAAAGGTGAATTCCTCTCACGATTGGCCCTGGTCGCGTAAATCTGTTTGCTGGTCCAACGGATGATGCGCGTTGCCGGACGCTCCATGGCGACGTTTCCCGCAAGAACGTCCAGCTCCTCGGGTCCGGCCCGTCGCTCGATCAGCGCGGATAGGGTTTTTGGCAATAGCCCGCGATTCATTGCGCGCGTGATTTCCGTCGACCAATGTTGATGAAAGTGGTGGAATAGCCCTGACGGAATTCTCGACCAATCGTGCATCGGCATGACGGCACCCTCCCTTCATATTGTACCACGAGCGGTCATTTCTTCGGCGGCGTCAAAGGTAAACGTGCCTGTCCCCTTTTGTTTGCCTGCCCTTTTGTTTGCCCGGCAGTGCGTACTGCCGCCCCGTTGGGGCTTCGCTTGTGGCGCGATGGTCCTGTTCCAGGGGTTTGCACCCCTGGCTATTGACTAACGCCCCCTTGGGGCTGATCTACCGCTTGCCGCTGATCCGCCGCGCGCGTTTGCCATATAACAACTCGGTCCCCGCCTTCTTCCTCATTACACCCGCGCCAATGACCCCCGACACGCTTACCCAAGGCGATTGCATCGCCACCCTCTCCTCCTGGCCCGACGGCGGAGTCGACCTCGCCTTCGCGGATCCGCCCTTCAACATCGGCTACGACTACGATGTGTACCATGACCGCAAGAATGACAACGACTATCTCGCCTGGACCCGACGTTGGGGCGAGCAGGTTCACCGCGTCTTGAAGCCGACCGGGGCGTTTTGGCTCGCCATCGGCGACGAATACGCGGCCGAGCTCAAGGTGATGTTCACGCGCGAGTTGGGCTTCTCCTGCCGCAGCTGGGTCATCTGGTATTACACCTTCGGCGTGCACTGCAAGAAGAAGTTCGCCCGCTCCCATGCCCATCTCTTCCACTTCGTGAAGGACGCCGACACGTTCACCTTCAACGACGACGCCATCCGCGTGCCCTCCGCCCGGCAACTCGTCTACGCCGACCGCCGCGCCGTCTCCAAGGGCCGTGTGCCCGACGACACCTGGATCCTCCGCCCGCAAGATCTGCCCGACTCGTTCGAGGGCGACGAAGACACCTGGTACTTCCCCCGCGTCTGCGGCACATTCAAGGAACGCGCGGGCTTCCACGGCTGCCAAATGCCCGAGCAACTGCTGGGCCGCATCATCAAGGTCGCGTCCCGCCCCGGCGAACTCGTCCTCGACCCCTTCGCTGGCAGCGGCAGCACGCTCGTCGTCGCGAAGAAACTCGACCGCCGCTACGTCGGTTGCGAACTCTCCGAGCAATACGCCCAGCGCGTCCGCCAGCGCCTGGACAACACCAGCGTCGGCCAAGCGCTCGACGGCGCCCAAGATCCGCTCGTGAGCGCTCCGAGCACCGAGAATGGCAAGCCGCTGGGCAAGAAGCGCAAAGCGCCGCAACCGGCCTCCGCGGTGGACCTTTTCGAGCCGCGCCCAAGCTGACAATTCGGAGCCAGTTGCGTTGCCAACTCGGCCGGCGAGAAACGCATAGGTAATACTGTGTTGGCGCGGGTTCGTTGGTCGCATGGTGGAGGTTGCTCACGGAGTCGTTGCGGCGGCAGATTGTTCCGTGCTTGCTCGACTTCTCATTTCCATGGTTGATCTTGCTCGCGTTTGCCCTTAGAATCCGCCACCATGGGGCAGCCAAGGGGGCAGCCTCTCCGTTCCAGTGGAGCACCATTGATGATTCGCACCATGTTTCGATTGAGCATCGCGGCCATTCTCTGCGCCGGCTTTAGCGCCGCGGCGCTGCGCGCGGGGGATGACAAGGGATTCAAGCCGCTCTTTAACGGCAAAAACCTGAAGGGATGGAAGTTCTTTTTGACCGACAAGAAAGCCGAGCCGACCAAGACGTTCGTGGTCGAGGACGGCGAGATTCAGATCACCGGCTTCCCCAACGGCTATCTGTACACGGACAAGCCCTACAAGAATTACGTGTTGCGCTACACCTGGACTTTCCCCAAGGACCAGCCGGAGAAGACGACGATGAACACCGGTTTGCTCGTGCATATCCAGGAACCGCACAAGGTTTGGCCCAAGTCGGTCGAACCGCAGGGGCGCTATATGGATCACGGCAAGCTCTTTTTCATCGGCTTTGGCAAGGACGAGTTGAAAGAGCAAAAGTATGATGAAGCCGCCCAGAAAAAGGCCATCAAGGCCGCCCACGAATGGAATACCACCGAAGTCGTCGCGAAGGGAGACGGCGCGCTCGAAGTGCGCATCAACGGCATGCTCGTCACTACCGGCAAGAGCGCGCTCAAGGAAGGCCCGATCGGCTTCCAAAGCGAAGGCGCGCGCTTCCATATCAAGGACATCCTGATCAAGACCATGGGCAAGTAGTCTTTGAATCGCTTGGCATTAACGCAAGGCAAGGAGTCCGTCCGCGCGGCCATTTGCCGGCGACGACGGACTTCTCGTTTCATTTTCCGTAAAATACCCTCCCCCAGCGAGAGTTCTCACGACTCGATCCGACATTTATCCAAAAAGGAGACAACCGTGAAATCGAAGTTTACGCTCGCCGTCGCGCTCGCGGCGGCCATCGGTCTTTCCATTGCCCACGCGCAGACGCCGGGGTCGGGCACCATCGTCCTGAAGATCCCCGCCGACGCCGCCGTCGTCATCAGCGGCACGAAGACGATGCAGAAGGGATCCGTCCGCACGTTTTACACGCCGGATCTTCTGCCCGGTTGGAAGTACCAGTACGAAGTGACCGTCACCTGGACCGAAGGCGGCAAGGCGCAAAAACGGACGGAATGGATCGACGTGATCCCCGGCAAGACCACCAACCTCGACTGGATCGTTGCCGCCAAGAAGGTCGACGGCAAGAAAAAGGACGACGTCAAGGACAAGAAGGACGACGTCAAGAAGAAGGACGAGGGGAAGGACAAGAAGGACGCCAAGAAGGATGACGGCAAGGACAAGAAGAAAGACGACGTCAAGAAGAAGGACGAGGGGAAGGACAAGAAGGACGCCAAGAAGGATGACGGCAAAGACAAGAAGGACGACGTCAAGAAACTGGACGATAAGGGTTTCATGCCCATCTTCAACGGCAGGGACATGACCGGACTGAAGGTGCATGTCTTGGGCAAGAAGGACAAGGACGTCAAGAACCCGTTTGAAGTCAAGGACGGCGTCATTCAAGTGAGCGGCAGCCCCAATGGCTACTTCTACACGGACAAGAGCTTCAAAAACTACATCGTGCGTTTCGACTGGAAGTTTTTGAAGAACGGCAACAGCGGCCTGTTGGTCCACATCCAGGGACACGGCGGCGGCTGGCCCAAGTCGGTCGAAGTTCAAGGTCAGCAAACCGATCACGGCAGGATTTTCGCCATCGGCGGGGCCAAGGGCGACTTCAAGTCCGACAAGAAAGCCCAGAAGGACGCGATCAAGATGGGCGAGTGGAACACCACCGAGGTCGTTTCCGAAAACGGCAAACTGACCGCGCGCATCAACGGCGTGGAAGTCAGCTCCGGACAAGGCGACCTCATGGAAGGCCCGCTCGGCTGGCAGTCCGAAGGTGCGCCGCTCCAGTTCAAGAACATCCGCATCCAAGTGCTGGATTAGTCTTTCGACAAGAGCCTGCGAAGACAGAGGAACCCGGGTAATCCCCGGGTTCTTTTCATGGATGGGTTAGCACGAAGCGCGAGCGAGTGAATTCACTCGCTTCGCGCTAACGAATCCAACTCCGTGAGTAACTGCTTCACCTGTGCTTCGATTTGGTCGCGCACTTTCCGAAACTCGTCGGGCGAAAGATGTTTCGGATCAGGAATCGACCAGTCGAGGCGGCGCTCGGCGGCGACATTGGGACACGCGTCGCCGCAACCCATGGTGACGGCGGCCGCGAATGGCTCCTGCGGAATGTCGCTGAGCCCCTTCGATTGATGGCCGCTGAGATCGTAGCCAATCTCCTGCATAAACTCGATGGCACGAGGATTGACCTGCCCGCTGGGGCGCGAACCGGCGCTAAACGCCTCGACATTCTTGCCAAGGCGCTGGGCAAACGCATGCGCCATCTGGCTGCGGCAGGAATTCTCGACACAAACGAACAAAACGCGCTTCATCATTTCCCCCGTAACGACAAGCTGCCAGCTTGTCCGCTGATTATCATACACCGAAGTCAAACGCAGTCAGCCTCCGGAAATATGCTGTTTTCATGAACGAAATCGTGTGGGATGTCATCGTCGCGGGCGCCGGGGCGGCGGGATTGATGGCGACGCTGCGGGCGGCCGAGCGGGGCAGGCGCGTCTTGCTCCTGGAGAAAAACCGCAGGCCCGGCGTGAAAATCCTCATGTCCGGCGGGACGCGCTGCAACATCACGCAGGCGACCGACAATCGCGGCATCGTCGAAGAATACGGCGTACAGGGCAAGTTCCTGCACTCACCTCTGGCGTCGTTCAGCGTCGAAGACACCATCGCGTTCTTCGAGGGCGAAGGTGTCGAAACCAAGGTCGAGGAAACCGGCAAAGTCTTCCCCGTCAGCAATAAGGCCAGCGACGTACTCGACGCTCTCGTCAACCGCGTCAACTGCAGCGGTGCGACGGCGGCTTTCGAGGAGGCGCTCGACGATGTGTCTCCCCTCGACGACGATCCGACGGGCGCCCGTTTTCGCGTGGCGACCTCGCGGCGGACGCTCCTGTGCGCGAAATTGATCCTGACGACCGGCGGGCTTTCCTACCCAGGCAGCGGGACAACGGGCGACGGCTATCGCATCGCGCGAAAACTGGGGCATGCCATCGTGCCCACCTATCCCGCTCTCGTGCCCTTGACGACGAACGAAGCATGGATCGCGTCGCTGCGCGGGATCACGTTGCCTGACGTGGGCGTTTCGATTGTCGAGGGAGAAAAACGCCTGACGCAGCGGCGCGGATCGCTGCTGTTCGCGCATTTCGGATTGTCGGGGCCGGTGGTGTTGGACGTCAGTCGGGCGGTGGCGCGGCACGGCAACCCGCACGCGCTCAAGATTCGCCTCGACGTGCTGCCGGACCTTGCGGAGGAAAAAGTCGAAGCGCAGCTGCGCGACTTGAGCCAGTCGGCGGGAAAAAAACAATTGGCCGGCGTGCTGAGTGCGGACCTGCCGCGGCGGTTGGTCGAGGAACTATTGCGCCGGGCGGGGATGGACCCCGAGCGCAAAGCCGCGGCGCTTACCAAGGAGGAACGGGGGAAATTGACCGCCGCTCTCAAACGGTTGGACTTGGCCGTCACGGGCACCATGGGTTATCGGAAAGCCGAAGTGACTTGCGGCGGCGTCGACTTGCGCGAAGTCGACACGCGGCAGATGGAAAGTAAAATCGTGCCGGGACTGTTTTTAGCGGGGGAAGTGCTCGACCTCGACGGCCCCATCGGCGGGTTCAATTTCCAAGCGGCCTGGAGCACGGGTTGGTTGGCGGGCAGCAGCGTGTAAAACAAATGCCGGCTAACTCGCGTCTCAACTCATCGCGATAAACAGAAGTGGCATTCTCTCGATTCGACGATAAAATGAAGGGGCCGTTCGAGCGCATGAACCGTAAGGGGTAGACCGATGCATGACGAAACCGAACCTGCCGCGCTGCCAGGCGATGTCAGAAAAATCCTAAGCGAGCTCCAATCCGAACGGGATCGCCTGAAAAGGGAAAATGCCGAGCTTCGTGAAGAACGTCAACAGCTGATCCATGCCTTGTTTCCCTTGTTGCGTGACGAGGTGGATATTAGCAAGGATGAGATTCTAAGGGAGATGGATAAAGAAGTGCCTATTCAAGAATTCCTGAAATCGCTGAGAGCAGAATTGACCAGGGCGTAGGTCTCGGCGGCGGTTGGATCTGCCCGGATTGCAAGTGTGAGGTGGATCGCCACGGCAAAGCGGTGACATGAACGCGCCGCCATTGACAGCTGCGCTGCGAATGCATCTCTCCCTCACCCCTGCTGCGGGGGAGCGGGCTGGGATGAGGGGGCCCATGCATGGCGTCCGCGTTATCGCATTCATAAGATGAACTCCGAGCGTTGGCCCAGCGTCCACCGCCGGATACCCACCTTGAGAAACTCATCGGAGGCGCTCACATGTACCTATCGTCGGAGCCATTTCCCTTTCTCCGCCCGCTGGAGGAGAACTGGCAAACCATCCTCGCCGAATATAAGGCCGTCGCATCCGCGCCGGACATGCACGCTTGGCCTGAAGTGAAACTCTACGACGGCCGTTGGGACACCTACGGCCTGTACGCGTTCGGCATGAAGCAGCACGAAAACTGCAAACGCTGCCCCGAAACCACCAAGCTGGTCGAGCAAATCCCCGGCCTGGTGATGGCCGGTTTCTCGCGTTTGGCCCCCGATACCCACATCAAGCCGCACGTCGGCTACGGCGGTTGGGCGCAGTACGTCCTCCGCAATCACCTGGGTCTCATCGTCCCGGAAGGCTGCGAAATGCGCGTCGGTCCGGAGACGCGCAGCTGGAGCGAAGGCAAAGTTACCGTCTTTTGCGACGCCACCGAACACGAAGTCTGGAACCGCGGCGACAAGGAACGCGTCGTCCTCCTTTTCGACTTCCGCAACCCCGATTTCCGCTGGCGCCTGCTCAACCCGGAAATCACCCCGGAGATGCAAGACTTCATCAAGCAGCGCTGGAGTCATCTTTCCTTCAAGGAGAGAATGGGCTTCCGCATGTGGCGGCTTCTGAACTTTTGGAAGAAACCTCGCAACTACGTCGACGAGATTCCCTCGAGGATCGACGAAAGGGAAAAGGTCGAAGTTTGAGCGAAATGACTAACATCGGGTATAATCGACGGCATGAACGGCGACACGCTTACACCCGTTGATGCACTCCGATTTCCGCTCAGTTTCACGGACGGAGCCAGACCCACTTGGGAACTGGCTCTCTTTTTTCCCCAACAGGGAAGCTGGAGGAAAGAAGAGTATCTGAGCCTCGAAAGTCATTTTGACGGCGGCTTCCGCGCCGAACTCGCCGACGGCGTGTTGGAGGTGCTCCCCGTGCCTACCGAAGAGCATCAGGATATCGCCCTCTATCTTTACGAAATGCTCAAGGCGTGGGCCAAAACCCACGACCTGGGCAAGGTCAGCTTTTCCGGCATCCGCGTCCTCGTGGCGAACGGAGATCGTCCCCGCTTTCGCGAGCCGGATGTCGTTTTCATGCGCAAGCAGCATGCCCAGCGTAGGCATAGCGATTACTGGGAAGGCGCCGACCTGGCGATGGAAGTCGTCAGCGAAGATCCCAAGGACCAGACACGCGACTATCAGACCAAGGTGGCCGACTACGCCGCGGCCGGCATCCCGGAATATTGGATCGTCGATCCGTTTGAGCGCCGCATCCGCGTGTTGGTGTTGCAGGGCGATGCCTATCATCTGCACGGCGACTTCCATCCCGACGAATTCGCGGCGAGCGTGCTCCTACCCGGCTTCACGGTCGCGGTGACGACGGTCTTGGCGGGCGGCGCGGAGGCGTAACATGACATATCCCTTTCCGGGCATGGATCCTTATCTGGAGCATCCCGTCTTATGGGAAGCGGTCCATACCCGGCTCATAATCGCGCTGGCGAATCAGCTACAGCCGAGGTTGGATCCCCGCTATATCGCGACAATCGAAGTGCGCGTCTTCGTCGAAGGCCCGCAACACCGGGTGCTTGAGGTGGAAGAGTTGACACTCCACCAAAAACGCGTCGAGATACTCGATAGCTACAACGAGATGAGGCTCGTCGCGATTATCGAGGTGTTGAGCCCCACGAACAAGCGGTCGGGGCCGGGCCGAGATTCCTACCTGGCAAAACAGTCGGAAATCCTCAACCGCGATTGCCACCTGATCGAGATCGATCTTCTTCGGCTTGGCCAACACGTCTTGAGCGTGCCGGATTGGCGGGTGCAAGAGTTGCGGCCCTACGATTACCTGACCTGCGTAAACCGCTGGCCCGCCCGGCATCGCTTCCATCTTTATCCCACCCGGATGCGCTACCGTTTGCCGCGCATTCTCGTGCCCCTCATAGAGGGCGATGCAGACGTGGCGCTCGACATACAGTCGGCCGTCGAGGATGTGCATCGCGACGGCCGTTACACGCGGCGTCTCCGCTATGACGAAGCATGCGTGCCCGCGTTGTCCCAAGAGGATCAGGAATGGGCGACGGAGAGAGTGCGGCAGGCGCGGACGACGGGCAACGGCGAAGCTGCGCAGACCCTATGAGCGCCCAAATGCCCGCCGCGGAGGTGCAGCCATGGCTAAGAAGCCTCGACATGTTTCTCGATACCAGCGTGAGGAAGACGCGCGTCAAGACGCGGACGAGCAAGCGCGAAAGGAAGGCCAACGGATTTGGCAAGCGCGGATGCAAGCGTTGTTGCAGCACGGCGAGAACGAACGAAAGCGAAATCTCCGACTCGAAGACATGCTGGTCATCGTGAAACCGTTCGGCCCGTCGCTTTCCCAACGGCTGGCAGCCGCGGACATCGAGCGCTTCCGACAGATCAAACGCGAGGCGCTTGGCTACGTGGATTGCACACTCGTCGAGATTGACGAGGACAAGCGTCTCTACAGCGTCGGCCATCTCGGAACGGTGGCGAATCGCGTCGATGCCGAGAAATTGATCGCGAAGCTCCTGGAAGAATTCCCTTGGGTGAAGTTCCGGATTGAGGAAGAGCCAAAATCGGGGCGCGAGCCGATTTGGACGACGATTAGCGAAGTGATGGATTGAGGCTATGGACGGCTAAACGCGTTACTTCGCCTTGATCGGAATCGTCTTCGAATTCGTAACCGTTCACCATCAACCCATCAGTCTACCAAACTCGGCGCCTGCCTGCCTTCCCGATAGGCCGAAACCGCTTCGCGAAGATACTCCAGCACGTTGCGGTC
>Ga0163144_10009681_pt1 | contig 20674 bp, 12 predicted proteins | sample OliLak19BULKMAT1_FD_123175 | JGI IMG/M metagenome (GOLD analysis project Ga0163144, IMG submission 123175) | Freshwater microbial mat bacterial communities from Lake Vanda, McMurdo Dry Valleys, Antarctica - Oligotrophic Lake LV.19.BULKMAT1 | ecosystem: Environmental > Aquatic > Freshwater >... | reverse complement strand
TGTTCCAGAGGTTTGGGGTGCGAAAGTGTGGCGTGTCTAAAAACATGACCACGGGTTTGAGTCGCCAGTTTATCGAATGGCTCCCGCCCCAAACCTTGGACTTACATGGATTCTTTCTACTCTGTAATCGCTACGGGTTCTCTCGTAACCATTTCTGATCGGCGGCACTGAGTTTGTCGATCGAAAGTGTCACTTCCTTGCCATCCTCTTTTACTATCGTGATTTGTGTTGCTGTCCGCGAAGAGAGCGTCGCCTCCACGCTGTGTTTGCCGGTCGAATCCGTCCACATACGTCTTTCTGATCTCGTCGCTTTGATCCTCAATTTCTTAAGGTCTGACTTGCGAATGATCAGTTGAGTTCGGTGGATCAAACCGTCAAATTCCGGTGTGCGATCATCCCAATGGATAGGCACAGTATCTTCTTTGTTATCCTTGAGCACAGTCACATAGTTCCACCTTCCCCCCGAACAAGCAGCCAATTTTGTACCACGAGGGATAGGGAAATCCAGCGGTAGCAACTCTGCCTCCCGTGGAATGAGTAGGTCGATCGGGTTGTTTTGAAGAGCCAAGACTTGTGGGGTCGAACCACCTAGCCCGATCGTGTTCCCGGTAAAATCCATTCCGGCGCTTAAATCTTTCTTGTTGCGATCCGCGCCCCCTTGGGTCTCCTCATCTTGGGACGGACGCTTCGGCACGCGATTCTGAAATCGCTGAGCAGCATCTGGCTTAACAAGATCCTCAATGGTCGACATTGCGATGACCAACTGACCGCGTTCGCATCTCTTATTAAGCAAAGCGGGCTTGGAATCGCAATGAATCCAGACAATTCCTCCCTCGATCGAAATCACAGTGGATGGCAATAACTCTTTGAGCCAAATGGCTCGAATAGGTGCGCCCGGAACAAGATTAATGGACTCATCCACCACGAAATAACCGTCCGGCAATATCGCGGTTGTTCCTGGAATCAACGTCACGCTCGACTTGAAGGAACTGGGAGAAACAGCACCTTTCTGCAGAACACTTGGATCGATCGCTAGCCAACCATCACGCGTAACCGTTCGCGCGTCGGTAGTGCCCATGACTTTAACCGTCACGGCTGCCTCGCTAGTCAGTGCTTCGGCATCGACCCATTTTCCGTACCTGCCCACCTTAACCGGCATCCCTGCAATCAACTTGGTCGATGCACGAACGAGCTGATATCCCTCCGGTACACCGAAAGGAGGTTTTCGTCCAACCAACTCCTTCTGGTACGCAGAAGATTCGGTCGAGTTCCATTCTCTCGCCATAGCGGTTGCGAATACCGGATTGCCGACGCGTGCAACATTGGAAACAAGGCAAGTGAACTCGCATTCCTCGGCAAAGAAACCAGAGACCACCAAGTACAGTTCGCCATCGAGTCCCTTGCCCCCCGAGAATAGTTTAATGACGTTTAGCTCTCCAGACTCATCGCCCAAAACTTCCGTGTCCACCAACTTCAACGAACCGTCGGAAGTACGTACAGCTAAGATGGCCGCACCGACACCCTCTTTCGTTCTCCTGTAGTCTATGTTCAGAGCATCTCGACCGAACGCATCCTTACCTTGTTTGATACTGCCTAAAGTGAAGGCTGGCATGTCTGGCGCTGGCAGAATTAAATCTTGAGCCCGCGATTGATTCATGCATTGACCAAGCAAAAACAAGCACGTGATCCAGCTCATCCCCTGTCGCAACAATTCGTTCACTCGGAGCCATCCTTCTGTTTTACGAAAGTTCTCTTCTCAAATCCAATGTCGCTGGAAATTCTGGATTCTCGCGTGGCATGCGAGGTACCAATTTGCCTGGAGTATGACCAAACGGAAGAAATCGTCCATTGCGTCGGCCCTCTGCCTCCAAAGCGTTCACCGGGAAAGTAGCATAGTTTCGGCCCCCAGGATGCGATACATGATAAGTGCATCCACCGACAGAGTGCCCAGATCGAATATCCCATAGATCGAATACGAGCGGCGTGTTCACCGGCAGAGTTGGATGAAGGCACGAAACGGGTGCCCATGCACGATAACGTACGCCAGCAACGTGAGTGCTCTGATCCCCACCGAACTGTAGCGGTACGCGAATCCCATTGCAAAGCAATTGATGCTTGGTTAAATCCAAACCAGTTGTTTTGACCTCCAACCTCTCAACGCTTGAGTCAACATATCGGGCTGTTGCTCCACCGGCCGGCTCCTCACCCAATACATACCAAGGCTCGATCGCATTGCGCAATTGAATCGCTACGCCATCGTATTCCACATTTCCAATCGAAGGAAAGCGGAACTCGAAATGCGGTGCAAACCAGTTGTCTTCCCAACTCCAGCCATCCACCTGCAGATAACCCAATACTTCCTGCAAATCCCGCAACAGGAAATGAGGCAACATCAATCGGTCATGCAGGTCCGTTCCCCATCGCTTCAGCGGTTGTGTGTACTCGTTGCGCCAAAAGTGGGCAACCATACATCGAACTAGCAACTGTGTTGCTAAGCTCATTTGAGCATGAGGCGGCATTTCAAATCCCCGAAGCTCCACCAGCCCGAGTCGTCCCGTTGAGCTATCCGGCGAATACATCTTGTCGATGCAGAACTCCGATCGGTGCGTATTTCCTGTAAGATCAACAAGCAAATTGCGAAGCAATCGATCCACCAACCAAGGAGGGCAATTTTCGCCACGCTTAGGTATCAACTCAAGCGCCGTTTGCAATTCGTAAACGGCATCGCGACGGCCTTCGTCAGCTCGCGGAGCTTGGCTAGTCGGTCCAATAAATCTGTTGCTAAAGAAGTAGGACAATGACGGATGGTTGATCCAAAACGCAATCATACTTCGCAACACATCTGGTCGTCGAAGGAACGGACTGTCCCAGGGAGTTGGTCCACCCATCACAACGTGATTTCCACCGCCCGTGCCCGTGTGCTTTCCGTCTAAGTCAAACTTTTCGGTGGCTAGTCGGCACTGCCGGGCATCCGCATAAATCATCGTCGTGTTGTGAACCATCTCGTTCCAGCTTTTAGCCGGATGAACATTCACTTCGATGACGCCAGGGTCGGGAGTCACCTTGATCAATTGCAGCCGATGATCACGCGGTGGTAAGTATCCCTCGAGTACAATCGGGAGCTTTAAATCGGTTGCTGTTTGCTCGATTGCCGTCACCAGATCCAAATAGTCCTCGAGCGTTTCCGTTGGAGGCATAAAAATGTACAGTCGCCCTTGCCGCGGTTCGATGCATAATGCAGTTCGGACCACAGCCTTGGGGTCAAGTCGCTCGGCCGCTTGCAGCCTCGCAAGCTCTTCCGCCCACCCTCGGTCATCATCGAGGCTTATGGGTACGGATGCAGGTCCAAATATTGGGACTTGTTTCGCTGGATCGCTCTTGCGCTGAACAACGGGTGCAACCGTGGGCAAAGGAGGGCGTGCTGCAAATGGATCTGTCGGGTAGATGGGTTGCCCCTGCGACTGGGTACTCATTGGCAAAGTATCAATCGGCAATCGAAGACCTATTGCGGAGTCGCCTGGCAATAGGAACAACTTTTCTGGGCGAACCGGCCACGGGCCTGTTTGCCACCTTGATTTACCCTGCCACCACTGTCGCTTCAATGGCAAAACGATGCCTGTTGGTTTGTTTAACCCGCGATTAAAAACGAGAGCCAATCGACTCCGTTCTTCCGGATCGGCCAACTTAGGATCCCATGGGTTTATGTCGATCGGCAATCGCTGCTCTCGCCAGAGATAGTAGAATGTGTCCTCATAAGCGGGGACCATCCACCGCGGGTCAACTTGTAAATTGGCCGCGAGTGAACTTGCAAATTTTCGCGCATGTGTGAAATTGAAACCGTAGTCCTTTTCTTCATCAGCGATCAACCGGTCATCATGCCATATCGGCTCACCATCCAATCTCCACATGCAGGTCAACGCCCAACGCGGCAGCGACTCCCCTGGATACCATTTTCCTTGTCCGTAATGCAGTAATGCACCTGGTGCAAATCGATGCCGCAACAGTTTAATCAACTGCCCAGACAAGCCCCTCTTTTTTGGCCCGACAGCTTCTGAATTCCATTCAGCCCCTTCCATATCGTCGATGGAAACGAAAGTCGGTTCTCCACCAAACGTGAGACGGACGTCATCCTTGTCCAACTGGCTATCTACTTTTTGGCCGAGGGCATTGATTCGATTCCATTGCTCGTCCGAATAGGGCTTTGTGGTCCGCGGATCTTCTACCATCCGTTGAACCGACATGGCAAACTCGAACTCGCATTCGGCTTCGTCAACCATGCCCGAAATGGGAGCCGCACTGGACGGGTCTGGAGTACAAGCCACCGGCAAATGCCCCTCTCCGCACAACAAGCCACTCGTCGGATCTAACCCCACCCAGCCAGCACCTGGCAAGTAAACCTCAGCCCACGCATGCAAATCCGTGAAGTCTGCTTCAGGGCCGCTAGGTCCATCCAGCGATTTCTGATCGGCTGTCAGTTGCACCAAATATCCAGATGCAAAGCGAGCCGCAATCCCGAGCCGCCTCATAATCTGGACAAGCAACCATGCAGAATCACGACACGAGCCGCTCTTTAAAGTAAGAGTCTCTTCCGGACTCTGCACGCCAGCCTCCAGCCGTATCTCGTAGCGAATCTCCCCCTGCAATCGTTGATTGAGCGCAGTGATCGCGTCCATCGTCGGTTTCGTCGTGCGATCAACGCTTGCAACCCATTCATCGACCAGTGGCGTCGGCGGTAATGTCTCGAGGTATGCAGCCAGTTCTCCGCCTAAAGTCGGTGCATAAGTGAACGGAAAGTTATCGGCATAACTCTCTAGAAAAAAATCGAACGGATTGATCGCAGTCAGGTCCGCAACCAAATCGACGACAATCGACATGCGTCGAGCAGGCTTTGGAAAAACAAGCCTCGCCTGATAGTTCCCCTGCGGATCTTGCTGCCAATTGCAAAAATGATCCACCGGCGTGACCCGCATGGAATAGCTTACGATTTTGGTTCGGCAATGCGGAGCTGGACGAAGCCGAACAACTTGCGGGCCGAGATTAACCAGTCGATCGTACTGGTAGTTGGTTTCGTGATGGATGGCAACGCGGATAGACATTGGAAAGCAGGGGGAAAAACGATCGGAATGAAATGTGATTGCGAACAGCCACAGCACCAACCATTGTTACGAGAGAACGCGAATTCAATGGTTCGAGTGCAAAGCAGGACGTGGAGAGGAGCCACATGGGACTTGCATTAGACGGCCAATCATAATCGAAATACACCAGTCTTGTGAACCAAAGCCATGAAAGCGATGAGTAAATGAAAATCGCTGGCGAAACACGCCAGCGATTTCAAAAACCACAAAGGAAGTCTTAAACCCTATTTGGAACCAGGTCCCTTTCCGCCCATGCCCCCAGGACCACCCATGCCAGAACTACCCATTCCACCGGGACCACCCATTCCTCCCATGCCTCCTGGGCCAATACCGCCTTCTTCTCCACTAGACGAACTGCCGCTTCCGAAACCTGCTGTACCGCCCCCGGCAAGTCCGCCACCGAGTGGTCCAATAGCAGGTAGATCAGGTTGTGCAAACATGTGAAAGTCAGTGAAGTTATCAAATTCGCGACTAATGGTCAGCTGCCCAGTCGCGGGATCAAACGAAACGGCCTCGAATCCTGTCTTTATAGGATCCTTACTTGCATTACCCATTTGCAAAAGTGTATTTCCCTTCAAATCGACGATCGTTACAAAGTTAGTCGACTTGAAATCCCTAAGAGCTTTAATCATCTTTTTCACAGGGTGAATGATATCGATGGGTGCTTCTTTACCCTTTATTTTTGCGGGTGTTCTTCCAAACACCAAGCCTGCCTCCACTCTTTCTTTGTGAGGTACATAAATGCCTCGATCCTTGTACTTGTCCTTGTCCTTTTCCTTCTTTTCCTTGTCTAACTCAAACTCGAACTCGACAAAAACGGCCTCTAGCTTTTCATCCTTGTCGTCGCTTTTGGCAATATAGACCGCTGCTGGTTTTACGGTCAAAATAGGTTCGCTTGGTGCGGACCATTCGGTTTCTCTGCGGCTTTTCCTCTTTGTCGCAACAGTCGGCTGTGTCTGCTCCCTAGAAACAACTGGTTTAGGCTCTTCACTCTGCAATTTTTGAACTCGTTTGAGTGCTTCCGACGCAAGTGTGCTGGAAGCTGGCTTTAGAAATTCCCACTCTGGGTAGTTTGGATCGTACATTAAGAGCCTAACTCGATACTTGTAGACTTTTCCTGGTTGCGCTATGACATCGTAAAATCGAACCAATTTGTACTTGGTACTCGGTAGTTTCTTGGGTGATTCCATCAAGACGTTTGCCGTACCGCCTTCCCCGCCACCAGAACCACCACCGTAGCCGCTCGACCCACCATAGCCGCCAGAACCACTCATCCCCATACCGCCAGGACCACCCATACCCATACCGCCAGAACCACTCATCCCCATACCGCTGGACCCAGACCCTCCACTCGAACTACCCATTCCACCGGGGCCGCCGGAGCTCCCCTCACTGAAGCTGCCTTCAGACCCGCCGCCATAGCCATTGTCAGAGCCACCACTACCACTACCATATCCACCACCATACCCACCGGTGAAACCTCCCATGCCGCCTGCCCCGGGTGCATCGGACTCATCGAACAAACTCGTTGGAATCTTCGAGTGAGATCCAATCTTGCGGTAATCACTTAGCAAAACAGGGGGAATAGGCATCGAAATGTTGGGGTCAACCCAGTCCGCCAAGTGGACTTCGTTGCAAGATCCCTGCAAACGCTTGAGCAACTCCTTGTATTCTGTAGGACTTGCCTTGGGCAGCGGCTGCCAGTCTGAGTCCGCCAGAGTCTTGTTTGGATCCACTATCTCAACTCGCTGGACTTCAAACCCAACATAATTGGGTGTGTCCCTGCCCTCGATGTAATTTTGAACTTCATAAAACTCTTTTTTATACTGATCTTCCATGACTTCGTGAGGAGCAAGTGCCGTGATACAAACAATGCCCAAAGGATAAGCGACCGGTTTTTTGAGTGTAGCCTCGGGTTTGATTGTGCCATTACCCTCGAAGTTTGTGCCTTGCCCACCCATTTCCGGAAATGTCCGCATTCCGAACAAAAAGCCCAAATCATATCCGCCAGACAATCTCCGTTGGCCAGCCATCAACGGGTCGCCTCCCATGCTTCCGCCGTACCCTCCAGGACTTCCAGAGCTACCTGAACCGCCAACACCTCCTTCTGAAAAGCCTGACGAACCGCTGCTCCCTGAACTTCCGGCCATGGAACCTGCACCAGCCTTCTCTTTCTTTGCTTCAGGTTTTTTTGCATCTTCTAGCGCATCGAGAGAATCGGGTTTTGCGGCCATCATTGCGACAGAGCCGAGAAAGTACTTTGCTTCCAATTGCTCTGGAGCTGCCAGAGCAGGATCTCCTCTTCTTGAGCGAATGTTGGCTTTGCTACCGCCAATCGCGGCGGATTTATAGGTGACAGGATCCTTTGGTTTTCTAGATTCGTCCGCTTCTTTCTCATAAATCGCAGCGACTTTCCTTTCGGGATCTTGGAAAATCTTTTCGTTGTGATCCAGCTTGAGGTCTCTCGAAACCTGCGTCGCTTGTGTTTTGAGTTTCTCAGGCGTCTTGGCGGCTGGAAACGGCTTGGCAGTAAACCCAAGATACACGACCAATCCAGCAATCATTGCTATGAACGCAAAAACGATTTTTTCAACGTGCATGATGAAAAATTCTTTTGCATTAAAACTAGATCTCGAACCGGAACTCTTTTTCTTTTTGGACATAGTTTGACTCCGTTGTTTCAATAAGATTTTGCCGAAATACGAAACGCTAGTTTCCGCTGTTAGTTGAAGCAGGAGCACCACCATCACCACCATTCGGCTGTGTCCCATCAGGATTCTTTTCCGCGGGCGGTACTGGACTCGATGGATCTACTTCCGCTGGCTTCTCACCGTTCTCCAAATCCTTTGCAGGATCTTTCGTTGGCGGGGCCGAGGATTTGGGTGACTCAACTGCTGGGTCTAACGCCTGCACCGAATTACCACTCGCCGAAGCATCAATCTTTTCCACAGCCAAATCGGTTTCAAGCGAGACAATGTTGTCAGGGTTGTACAAGTAGATCAAACCAAAAATTTCGACAGAAACCTCTGCTGAAGCATCCTCGGCAGCTCCTGCAGCCGCTCCAAAGCCGCCCCCGTACCCACTGCCGCCGCTACCTCCTCCTTCTCCATAGCCGTCTTCGCCTGAACCACCTCCACTTCCCATTCCCATACCCATTCCCATCCCCATCCCCATCCCTCCCATTCCCTTACCACTATCACCCATTCCTGGCCCTTCACCTCCATAGCCGCCCATTCCGCCAATGCCACCGCCACCAACGGATCCGGTCGCTGGCGCAGGTTCGGTTGCAACTCTGACCTGGTATACCTCAAGCAAAAGATCGGCGTTACCACACGCGGTAATCAATCGGCTTAGTCCCGAGGGGTCTATCTTTAGCCTCATTCGTATCGCAACTCTTTTCGCTACGGCATCGACTGCATTGGCAGCAGTCACTGTCCGAATGGATTCACGAAGTTCGGCCCCTTTTCGAGGTAGAAAATCTGATTCGGCTGCGAAGCTAATGTACCGATTGTCGGCAGGGTCCATAGCAAGCGATGGGTCGGAACCGCCTGACGAGCCGCCTTCCATTCCCATTCCCATGCCATCGCCACTGCCCATTCCACTACCGCCCATCCCGCTCTCGCCCATTCCGCTACCGCCCATTCCGCTCTCGCCCATTCCACCACTGCCCATTCCACCACTGCCCATCCCGCCTTCACCTCCAGACATGCCGCCCATCCCAAAACCGCCAGCGTTCGTCGAAGCGGGAAGGGTCAAAACGCCCGCATTTCTGCTTGCAAATTGCCCCATTCGGATGAACTCAACTTCTCTAACCACGGTTTGAAAATTCTCGCGAGCATCCCCATTGGCTTTCTTGATGATGTCCATAATCCCACCAAGCAACCACATGTCTTCTTGCGTGTAGTAGATGTCTAAAATGGATGGCGCTTGAACTTTGTTGTACCAAGGGACAATCTCACCAAGCAGAGTTTGTTGCGATTCTTTCGACCAACGCACTACATCCGGTGTCGTATTCGCCGGCTCAGCGATACCCGCAGCAGTGAGTTGCGCTTTCCATTCCGTCCCCATTTTTCTGGAAACACTTTTAAACTCGGGGCCTATATACTGCTTGTAAACTTGTCGGTCGGTTAACGTTATCTTGTCATAGGGGGCAGGCAAACGCGCAGGTAAAGGGAAATCAATATACTTTTCGGCTGGTCGAAGTGTTGAAAAAATGGTGTGCGTGGCGGCATCCGAAAAGGCATTCGTGGGCCAAACCATCAATGGGATTTGATACCTATATTGCTTTTCCCAAGCCCTCTTAATGTCCTTTCCAAGCTCCCCTGCAGCCTTATCCATCACAACGTGCGATAAAGAGTTTGGGTGTGTGGGCACCGCACTACTGACAGTCGCGATTTGTTCAAAGGCGGAATTCAATTTGGAGGTTCTCGCAGCCACAACGGCACTCAAGCTCGAACTTGTAAGATAGAAAACGATCGCCGAAACAAGCAACACGAGTCCAGATAGTATCCAAAATTGGCACAAGACGACGTTGTTCCACTGCTTTTTGATGATATCCATTTTCAAAACCCTACCGCAACTGAGTAACAGACCAGACCCTTAAACACCACACAATCAATGAACTGAAAACCCTACTGCCCGACCGCCGACGCGTTTTCTTCCCCATCAACCGGCGTATCGCCAGCAGCGGGTTCCGGCGACGGTAACAACCCGCCAGCCTTCGGTCCACCCTCGGCATTGAATCTAGGCTGCCATGCAAACTGAAGTACAAAGTCGCATCGTGGTGCAGCAAAATCTAGCGGAATTGCCTTCCCCGCAGCATCCAAAAGAGGTTTCCCCAATGAAGGCCTACCCCCAGTCCCACTACCCATTCCACCCTCGCTACTGGACCCGCCCATACCCGCGCCGCCCATACCAGGGCCGCCCATACCAGGGCCGCCCATACCAGGGCCGCCCATACCAGAGCTGCCCATACCCGAACCGCCCATACCAGGACCTCCCGAGCCACCCATCCCGCTACCACTCATTCCACTAGTCCCACCGCTGGACGACGGAGCAAACCCCAGTTCAATGAGCCTCTTTTCGTATTCTGGATTCGCTATCCGATACAACGAATTCGTTGGGGGGACGGAGATAATCACAGGTAGGCGAATCCCTAAGTCCTTGAGGGAAAACGACATGAATTCCTCTTTTTCATTCGGCTTGTCATTCGGTAACTCAATAATCCCCTTTTCCAAAAACTCCACCATGTACTTCAGAATGTGAGCTTCGCCCTCCTCGCCCTTTTGCTCCGTGCCATTGAAGTAATGATGCCCCTTGAGCTCGACAACCCAACCACCGCCAACCAAAGGGCTTGGGTCAGGAACTTCCTTGTCCGCATCGGGAGACTTTAGCAACTTAAGACGCGACGAAACGCCGTCCTTATAACTTGAAAGTAGGTTTGCCGAAAACCATGTCGTCAGATCGGGCACATACTTTTGCTCAATCCGTGAGATTTGAAAATCCTTGCGGTTTGAATAAGGCAATTCGACAGGAGTCTTGTCCACATTGGCAGGGTCACGATTGAGCGATGCTTCGATGGCTTTATGCAGCTCAAGAATCATCACTCGCTTTTTTGCTCCAACTCCAACTTCATTTCCAATCTTACGGTACAGCGAAATGGTTCCCAATCTCGCGTCGTCAGCCGCTTTCTCCGTGGACGCTTCCGTCACAACATTGGCCACCGCCTTTTCTGCTCCACTCCAAACCGGCTCATCTACCACGCTAAAGACCCGGCCCATCAATGCATGATTGGTTACCATGCCAACCAATAGCAATGACAACGACGCAACGACCCACGGTTTCTTCATGCGAACTACGCGGTCGATGACAATCTCGCGAGGCAACAAGCTCGTTTTCATCGGACCCTGCTTGAGCAGCTGCAAACAGATTCCGTATACGACCCCAAACGCGGCTGCATTTTCCTTGAAGGCCTGCGCTCCCGTAACCTCATTCCCCGTTAACTTGGGAAACTTGTCCAGGATATCAACGTCCATCCCCAAATTCTTGTTCAAAAATTGCTGCAAACCAGGCAGCTTCGCCGTGTTCCCCAACAGCAACATGGCCTCGATTTCGCTCTTTTTGTTCAAGGTCTTAAAGAAATTGAGCGATCGTTGGATTTCCGTAACCATGTCGTTGAAAACCGGTCGCATGGCTTGAAAAACCAACTTCGGGTCATCCGCCTGCATCGCATTCCGCTTGAGATGCTCTGCCTTGGCAAAAGTCAATTTCAAATCTTTGGTCAACTGGCGAGTAAAGTGATTGCCGCCAATCGGAATACTTCGTTGCCAAACACGAAATCCATTTGTAACGATCAAATCGCTCGCGTCCGTTCCAATCGACAATACAACAGTCGATTTCTGAGGACTGTCTGGATCAAAAGGTTCGTTCGCCATGCGCTCGGAAAATCGATCATGGGCAATCATGTTGTAGATACTCATCGGTGCCAATTGCACCAAATCGATATCCATCGAGTTTTCGCGATACGGCTTCAGCGATCGGAATACCGCATCTCGCTTCATAGCAAACAGACCGACTTCACTCTCCAAAGCATAGCCGTCTTCGATTTGGGCTCCTTCCATTTGCTGGTAGTCCCAAATCACATCGTTCAAATCGAACGGAATTTGCTGTTTGGCTTCGTACTTTACAATGTCGCCAATCTTCTTCACTTCGACTGGCGGCGGCTTAAAGAATTTGGCTAGTCCGCTCTGCCCCGGTACGCTCACGCCAACCTTTGCCCCTCGCAAATCATTGCGCGACAAGAATTGCTGCATCGCATCTGCGATCAACAATTCGGGCTCGGCTTCCGGTTGACTCAGGATCTTCGGATATTCGACAAAGTCGAAAACATCGGTGACGATCTGGTCACCCTCCAAATGACATCGCAACCCCTTGAGGGCGCTTTGACCAATTTCCAAGCCCCAAACATGCTGAATTTTTTTCGCCATCGCGCGACCCTCCCCATCCCAAGTTTTCTCGAACCAACGAATCGAGCAAAAAACCGACGAGCAGTAAGCAGTAGTGTAATTGTGATGAGTACGCGAATTCCACAACAGTCGTGGTTTGCTACAGGAACTCGCTAACACGTTATCGTATCGCCTCGCACCACCCTCTGTCAAATTTTCATCGCCAACAGAACAAAAATATTTGAATTCGAGCCCTTCGAAGCTCAAAAAGTTCGTTTCTAACCCGCACAAACCATTTTGCTGGGCTTTTTCCCCCAGGAATCCCGTATCTCCACTTGGCACAAATGCCCGAAAGACGCCAAGATGGATAGTTCGAAATCGATCCTCTTTTGAAATAATTCCGTTCCTCAAGTTTTTACTCGCTCGGCATCGTAAACCTATGCACAAAATCGAACTGAATGGATTCTGGCCAACTCGTGCTGGCCGCCCGTCGCAAGCGTATCGCCCCAACGCCATTTTCTGGCTTGCAAATGTCTCAATTCTGGCCGCTGTGTTGTGCGCCCCAGCTCTGTCTCAATTCGCACTGGAATCAAAAGGGACGGCGGACGACCTGGGTCGTCACATCGCCTCGCTGATCGAACAACTAAGTGACCCGAACTACTCGCGACGACTCCGTGCGCAAGCCGAACTGGAAAGAATCGGTGTACTTGCCCTCGATCAACTTCATGCAGCAAGCTTTCACCCAGACCCACAAATCGCATCCACAGCTCGATATGTCGTTCAAAGCCACCAGTTCTCGTGGTCGTGGGATACGGACCCTGTCAGTGTTCGTCAAATACTAACCAACTACGGTGCCGCCGAATCGGACAAATCTATCTTTATCGATCAACTGCAACGTCTCGAACACGATGAAGGCTTCGGTGCACTCTGTCGTTTGGTCCGCTACGAAACCAAAAGCGGACTTGCAAAACGCGCAGCGCTCCTCCTGATGCGCAGCAAACCGCTAATTGGGCAGACACTGGAGCTTCGAAAGGAATCTCTTCGAAACTTTGTTGGTGGAGGCCAAAGCCATGCAAGCAAATGGGTCATGAAGTACTCAGAGAGCGCGAACTCATTTGATCTACCTACATGGGAACAAACTCTTGCGGACGAGTTGCAATTGCTTAAGTCGGGCTCTATCGACACGAACCTGGAACTCGTCATCGATCTGCATCGATGGGTGGTAGAGCAGATCTTCGATGTACCCACGCTTCGACCCAATGCGATCGCAATCGGCCGCTCAGTCTTGTCGATCTCTAAGACGGTTCCAACACTGGAATCCATGCTCGGCAATCGTTCGACCCGCGCGAATGAATTCGCTCAATGGGCCTTGAAGTACAGATTACCCGAACTTGTCCAAGAACAGCATGGAAAACTCTCGGCCAGCATCCTCTCAAACGAGTTTATGTTCGGCTACTTTCTGGCAGAGAGTTTTCTTCTGCAGGACGAAAAGGAACTCGCAAACCAGATCGCCGACCACGCGTTAAATCAAATCGCATGCGATGAAACCGGTTTGCGAAAAGCCGTCAACATTGCCGAAGCTCAACCCGGTCGCCCAGCTTTTGACTTCTCCGCCAATCGCAATCTCACTGGACAAGAACGCCACTATAGTCTCGGACAAAAACTTCAAGAGCGGGGACAATTCGCTTGGGCCGAAGCGGAGTACCGCTTAGTTGCAAACGAGGATTTGACCAATCGATCGACATTGCCAGCAATGATTTTCTTGGCCGAAATGCTCCATAATCAAGGCAAACACGCAGACGCTGCTGCCGTGCTTGAGCCGTTCGTTTCGCGTTACAAAAACGAACCCATGTTCGCGCGGCAAATGAACGAGGGATTCGGCAACCCCGCTCAAATTCTCTCCTACTATTATTTGTACGTTGCCGATGAAGCTAGGCTGGCAAATGATTTCCCAAAGGCTGTAGAGAACTACTGGCTTTCCATGGAGCTCATCCCGGAGAATTCAATCTACTTCAACGTAGATGCCATCATTGGCCTCTACAAAATCCCGCAATCGGAAAAGGAAAAAGAAAAGCGTCGACTCAAACTTGCCAAAATCATCCTTAAGTTTCGAAATGAAATTCGCGAAGGAGAAGAACTGATGAAAATAGCCAAGCCCAGCGATCTAGCTACCTTTTCCGATACACTCGCAAATACTTGCAACACACTCGCTTGGGTCATCGTTAACACCGAAGGAAGCAAAGAGGAGGCTCTTTTCCTAAGCAGAAAGGCATGCAGTCTTTCCCCAGAACACGCGGAATATCTCGATACGCTCGCCTACTGCTACGCCGCCATGGACCGCTATCAAGATGCCGTCCAACAACAACGACGAGCCGTGGAGCTGAAACCTCACCATCCCGAACTCGTCAAAGCACTTTCACGCTTTGAAGCCAAACTACGTTCATCTCGCTAATTTCTTAACTGTTGGTGTTCCCAGACGATTAGCCAGTTGGACGTTAGCGTTATGGCACTCACTTTCGATTGTGTTTTTGCAGCGGAAGGGCGCGAGCCCTCCGGTTTCGCAGCATCTAGGCGACGGGCAGACCGAAAGGTACCAGGCCATCGGGTGGCACGCTCAAAGGCTGTGATTTTTTTTGTCGCCTTTCGCTCCGCGAAAGAACGCCTCGTTAACGCACTTTTGCGGAGCAAAAAACGACGATGTTTTGTACCTCGCGAATAAAATCACAGCGTCTCAGTGCGATAGCGATGGGCCTGGAAATCGAGGCATAGATTCCGAGCCGATCACACGCCCTTCGTACCTCAGGGCGTGCCACTCTCGGCTCAAGTCGAACGTATGCAGTCAAGATAGGCCTGAACCGTTCGTTCATAACCCATTTCTAACGCATCGCTAATCAACGCGTGACCAATCGATACTTCGGCAATGCGAGGTATCGCTCGCAGGAACGGTCCTAGATTCTCGCGATTCAGATCGTGCCCTGCATTGACCACCAGCCCTAAATCACTCGCTGCACGCGCTGCCTCAACAAACTTACCTAGCGTCGCGTCGCGAGAAGGTGTCGGATACGAACTTGCCCACGACTCGGTGTAAAGCTCAATCCGCTCCGCCCCCAATTCCCTCACTCGCTCCATCTGCTCGACACTCGGGTCCATAAACAAACTAACCCGAACTCCCAAGTCTCGGCACTCGCGAATCAAGGGCTCCAACTCTTTACCGTGCAATCGCAAATCCCAACCGTGGTCCGACGTGCTTTGCGATTCGCTGTCCGGTACAAACGTCGCTTGGTCCGGTCGAACAGTACGCACAAATTCCATTAAGTTGTGAAATGGATTCCCCTCGATGTTGTACTCCGCATCTGGCCATTTCTCAATCACTTTCGCGATGTCAAAGACATCACCTCGTCGAATATGACGTTCATCTGGCCTGGGATGGACCGTGATCCCATCCGCACCCGAAGCCAAACATATCTCGGCAGCTCGCACGACACTTGGTTCTCCCAAATGCCTCGAATTCCGAAGCAGTGCGACTTTGTTTACGTTTACCGAAAGCTTAGTTCGATTCATAGAGGTCCTATTGGGCATCGTTACAAAAAAATTGAAAACACGTTTACGGACGCTTCGCCAAGCAAAAATCCAGCGTCTAAACCCGATAGTACGCGCGATACCATTCAACGAATCGTTGAATACCTAGCTCGATCGGCGTGTCGGGACAAAAACCAATGGCTTGCCTCAGACAACTAACATCTGCAAACGTATCTAGAACATCCCCCGCTTGAATTGGCAACAGGTTCTTTTTTGCCTTGACTCCGATCGCGTCTTCTAAGACTTCGATGAAACGAGTCAATTCAGTTGGCTGTTGATTGCCAACATTGTAAATACGGAATGGAGCCGAGCTTGTCCCTGCATCACACTGGTCACTGTCCCAAGCGGGGTCGATTACCGGGATCGTATCCAGCGTCAGCAAAACCGCCGTCGCAATGTCGTCTACATAGGTAAAGTCTCGCTTCATTCTCCCCTCGTTATAGACGTCGATCGTTCCTCCCTCCAAAATAGCCTTCGTAAACTTAAAAAGGGCCATGTCAGGTCGTCCCCACGGTCCATATGCGGTAAAGAATCTTAAACCTGTCGTCGGTAGCCCATACAAATGCGAGTACGAATGAGCCATCATTTCGGTTGCTTTTTTTGTGGCCGCATAAAGGCTCAGTGGATGGTCCGCTGGCTTGTGCACCGAAAACGGTTGCGAGGTATTGTTGCCATAGACACTCGAACTGCTCGCATATACCAAATGCGATACATGCGAACGACGACAACCCTCCAGAATAGTTAGTGTCCCCATTACATTCGAATCGACATAAACAAACGGATTCTCAACCGAGTAGCGAACGCCAGCCTGCGCTCCCAAGTGGACCACTTTATCGAATCGTCGAGACTCGAAAAGTCGCGACACTTCATCGGCGGCACTCAGCTCCATCTTGACAAACTCGAAATTGTCAAAGCCCTCAAGCTGCTCCAACCTAGCTCGTTTCAAAGTCACATCGTAGTATTCGCTTAAATTGTCTAACCCGACCACCTCCATGCCAGCTTGCAAGCAACGTTTTGCCACGTGAAAGCCAATAAACCCGGCCGCGCCAGTTACCAATAGTTTCTGCATGGATTTTACGATTGGCTCAAGTGATTGTCGGAGTTGGGGCGGCTAAAGTTGGCAATCGAATGCCGCTGAGCAGTGTGTTGTTTTGACCCTCAATCACTTTTGCCTTTCGCTTGCAAACGCGACTCCAGAGAACCAGGGACTGCGGGTCATTAATCACACCATCCATCGCCATCTCAGTACACCACAAGAGATCTTGTTTACCTCGCAACGACCAATGCCACAATAGTCGAATCTGGTCACAATACCGAAGATGCAATGCTTCAAGTACCGTATCAAATGCTCGATTCTCAGCAACTCTCTGGCAGAGCGCATCACGATCTACGATGAGTACACCAGGTCGCCGTAACATAACCAACAACGCTTGATCGTCCGAGTTCAGTAAGCTGTCTTGGTGCCAACGGATTTCGGCACTTCTTTCTATTTGGGAACCCATGTTGTCCTCGGTCGCATTCACCAGGCGCCGAAGCAGTCCGCGATGCATTGGCTTCAAATCCAAAACATTCCAATTTTGCACGCGTTGACTCGCTAAAGTTCGCTTCATAAATTTCGAGGCAACGTAGAAACTAGTACCGTGGTCCCAGCAGGCAATTCAAGCGATATCGATCGACAAGCAAACGGGACAAGTATGGTTTGCCCACGATCAAGCGAAAACGCGTTTTCACCCGCCGTTATAACAGCCTGACCAATTGGCACAGTAATGATCGCAAGCTGCATGCTCGGCAGCTGATAGGTTCCGGGGTGACTGAATTCCTGAAGCGTAAATTTATCGCAAGCCACTAACGTTCTCGGTTCCTGCGACGCAGACTTAGGAGCCGATACAAACTCAACCGGTCCGCGCTCATAATCGATGACATCCAATGCTTGCTCGATATGCAGTTGTCTTGGCTGGCCATCTTTGTCGGCCCGATCCCAATCGAAAAGCCTAAACGTGCAATCGCTTGCTTGCTGAATCTCTGCCACCAGCAGCCCCTCACCCAACGCATGGACTGTTCCCGCTGGTATGAAAATACAATCGCCGGCGCTGGGCGAAAGCACGTGCAAACAGCTTTCCGTTTCGCCGTTTGCAATGGCCGCCGCTAGCGATTCCCGATCGACTCCGTTTTTTAATCCAGCGTAGAGTTTTGCATCCGGTTCGGCATCGATCACATACCACGCTTCCGTTTTGCCTCGGTCAGGCTGCGTCATTTTGGCACCGTATTCATCGTCGGGGTGAACCTGCACGCTGAGTACTCTTTGACAGTCCAAATACTTCAGCAGCAACGGAAAACGTTCGTTAGGAACGTCACGACCGATAATTTCGTTAGGAAACGACTCAATTAATTGTCGGAGGCTCCAGCCCGCAAAAGCCCCCTCAGCCACGATCGACTCGCCCTCGCGATGGTCTACAATCTCCCAACTCTCTGCCCAAATGCCGGTTCCAGGCGGTTTTTTCCCCAATTGCGACGCTAAACGATCACCGCCCCAAATGTAGGAACGGAAAATCGGCTCAAAACGAATCGGCTGATCTGGTAAAAACATGGATTGCCAAAAGGACAAGGAAGAACAAACTGGGTGGAGACGAACTGGTGCGCCGCTCGAACTCATTTTACTCGCCCCACACAAACTACGCACCACGGCATGAAAATTCATGTCGAACCACCCATCCCGGAGACTTGACTGATGGCCAAAAGCGTCCTTGCCCTGAAAAAGGCCGACGACCTCTTTGAAAAAAGCGCGATGAGCTTCGGCGATCATCTCGAGGAACTTCGCCGCACCCTCTTCAAAGCATCGATTTGGTTGGCCGTTGGTTTGGTCGTCGGCTTGCCCAGTGCCACCCGCGTATTGAACTTCATGCAAGTTCCTCTTCAAAAATCGCTCAACAAACATTTCGATAAAAAGAACCAAGCGGAAATGTCGAAGTCCGCTGGAAAGGATGTGTCGCCCGAACTCAAGAAATGGTTGATCGACGAAAAAAAAACCAGCGAAGTAGCGATCCTCGACCTTCGGCGCATCAAGGCCGCACTCGATGGCACCCTGCCCGATTCGGAGTTAATGATTCCGGATAGTCTTGGTTTGCCAGATGTGGCAGATCTAGTTGCAGTACGACAATACATCGGCATCAACGCAAAAACCGAAGCCCTCGGACTCCAAGAACCTTTCTTACTGTGGTTCAAAGCGGGCCTCGTCATCGCTTTCCTAGTCGCAAGTCCAGGAATCTTCTATCACATTTGGGAGTTCATTTCCGCTGGACTCTATCCACACGAACGACGCTACGTCTACTTTTTCCTGCCGACCAGCTTGCTGTTGTTTTGGTCTGGTGCTGCCCTCGCGTTCTTCGTGATATTCAACATGGTCATTGACTTCCTTTTGGAATTCAACGCAAGCTTAGGAATCGAAGCATCTCCGAGAGTAACGGACTACATGTCCTTTGCCGTAATGCTGCCGCTTGGCTTTGGCATCTCGTTTCAGCTCCCTCTGGTCATGCTCATTCTCGAACGCCTCGGTATCCTTTCGATTAAGCTGTACATCTCCCAATGGCGAATGGCGATTTTGATTATCGCGTTCCTCTCAATGATTCTGACCCCCAACGATGTCAGCAGTATGCTCGGTATGGCAATTCCGCTCATCGGCCTGTACTTTGTCGGGATCGCGATGTGCAAATACCTACCCAGAAGTGATATGCTTAAAGGCCGAGCGACCGATCCAAGCTAACGATTTGAAAGCAATCTGCTCATGACCACCCCTTATACACGTCGACAGTTCACTCAGTCTGTCGCCGCTACTTCCCTGATCGGATTGACCCCGTCGATGGGCGTCCTTTTCGGACAGGAGAAGCTCGCGGACTCCACTGCCAAAACCAAACAACGAACCGCAGTCGGAGCCAACGTTGCAGCCACCGTTCATCCGATTGCCTCGCAAGCTGCCGCTAACATGTACAAACAGGGGGGAAACGCAATCGACGCAGCCATCGCGGCCGCACTTTGCCTCGGAGTCGTCGATGGCCACAACTCGGGTATCGGTGGCGGTTGCCTGATGCTCATCCGAACCCAAGGCGGGGCCATCCATGCCATTGATGGTCGCGAGACTGCGTCCGCTACCGCTTCGGCAAACATGTTTGTTCGGAACGGGAAACCGGTTGGCGAGCTAAGTCAAACGGGCTCGCTCGCCTGCGCAGTCCCAAGCCAAGTTGCAGCCTTGAAACTCGCGCACGACAAACTCGGGACCTTGAAATGGTCGTCCCTGTTCGAACCTGCAATCGCAGCCGCCGAAAACGGTTACGCAATCGGTGCTGCAACTCACAACGCTATTGCTTCCGAACGTGAAAACCTGGCGAAATTCGAAGCGAGTCGAACCGTTCTGCTCAAACCCGATGGCAGTGTTCCGAAAATCGGAGACGTTCTGCATCAGCCCGACTTAGCTAAAACACTTGGCCAACTGGCCAAACATGGGCCTGCCTGGTTTTACGTGGGTGAGTTCGCTAAAGCCGCCGCCGATTACCTTGAGAAACAAGCTGGCATTCTCAGCCTAGCAGACTTTGCGAACTACAAAGCCATCGAACGAACTTGCATTCGCACCCTCTACCGCAACCACCAAGTAATCGGTTTCCCAACTCCGAGCTCTGGCGGTATCCATATCGCTCAAATGCTCAATATGCTTAGTACGTTCGATGTTGCAAAGATTTACGCCAAGTCCAAAGGCGAATACTTTCATCTGCTCGCCGAATGCATGAAACGCGCGTTTGCCGACCGAGCGCATTGGCTGGGTGATAGCGATTTTGCAGATGTACCGAAGTTCCTAGTCGAACCATCCTACGCCGCATCCCTTGCTTCGAAAATCTCGTTCGACAAAGCTTCCACTGCCCTAGAACATGGAAACGACAATGCTATTTCCGACAAGAAACACACCACCCATCTCACTACTGCCGACGCACTCGGAAACTGGGTCGCACTGACCTCGACCGTCAATAC